>ULYJ01000232.1_pt1 | contig 65088 bp, 95 predicted proteins | sample 1962111 | NCBI WGS metagenome assembly ULYJ01 (sample SAMEA4835861, study PRJEB28245) | human gut metagenome | biome: gut microbiome; material: fecal sample | place: Denmark | collected 2008
TGATTGATAGTAATGAAAAAATAGCTAAGAAGCTATTTATTACAGGAAAAGGAAGATGCAATATAACAAACGCTAAGGATATTGGTGACTTTTTTGATTATATACCAGGTAATCCACATTTCCTTTATAGTGCTTTATATTCATTTACTAATAATGATGTTATAGAGATGATAGAAAATGAAGGAACAAAATTAAAGGTAGAGCGTGGTGGAAGAGTTTTTCCAGAGTCTGATAAGTCATCAGATATAATAAAAGCTTTATCTAAAAAACTAAGCAAGGCTAAGGTAGATATTAGATTAAATTCTAAAGTTACAGATGTGTTCTTAGAAAATGATATTATTAAATCGGTTGAAATAAATGGTAGTGAAAGAATCAGTGCTGATTATTTCATTATTGCTACTGGTGGAGCATCTTATCCTTTAACTGGATCAAGAGGTGAAGGGCAAGTTTTAGCTGAAAAAATGGGTCATAAAATAATTGATTTAAAACCTTCATTGGTACCAGTTGAGTTAAATGGAGATTGGTTTAAAGAATTAATTGGATTAACATTAAAGAATATCAAGTTAGATATACTAGATAGTAAGAATAAGGTTAAGTATTCAAATCAAGGAGAAATGAAATTTACTTCATATGGGATATCTGGTCCTATAGTATTATCTGGTTCACGATTTATAGATTATAAAGATACATATTCAATTTCTATTGATTTAAAGCCGTCTTTAGATGAAAAAGAACTAGACTTAAGAATACAAAAAGATTTTAAAAAGTATATTAATAAAGATTTTAGAAATTCATTAGATGATTTATTACCACAAAAAATGATTCCACTGATAATAAAACTTTCAATGATAGATCCTTATAAAAAAGTAAATGAAATAACTAAAGTTGAAAGAAGGAATCTTGTAAATGCTATAAAAAATATAAAAGGTAAAGTAAAAGGATTAAGACCTTTAGCAGAAGCTATAGTTACTTCAGGTGGAGTGTCTACTTTAGAAATTGACCCTTCAACAATGAAATCAAAAATTATTAATAACCTATCATTTGCCGGTGAAGTTATAGATATTGATGCCTTTACTGGAGGTTATAATGTACAAATTGCATTATCTACTGGATATTTGGCAGGAAAATATTTATAATACTTGTGAACTTTAAATAATGATTATATAATTTTAAAGGATAAAAATAATACATAATTTTGAAAGGCGGAATAATATGAGAATATCAGTTGCAATAGATGGACCAGCTGGTGCAGGGAAGAGTACCATAGCAAAGCTAGTAGGAAAAAAATTTGACCTTATGTATATAAATACTGGAGCAATGTATAGAGCAGTTGCTTTAATGGCAGAGCGTAATGATGTTAAGCCAGAAGAGGTAGAAAAATTAGTCAAGCTAGTTGATACTATGGAAATGCATTTTGAAAATGATGATTTAATTCTAAATGGAGTTAACGTACAAGAAGAAATTACAATGCCAGAAATAAGTGCAATAGTTTCAAATTATGCTACTATACCTGAAGTTAGAGCTAAGTTAGTTGAATTACAGAGAAATATGTCAGAAAAATATGATGTAATTATGGATGGAAGAGATATTGGTACTGTAGTTTTAAAAGATTCAAAATTCAAATTTTTCTTAACTGCCAGTGCGGAAGAACGTGCTAATAGAAGATATAAAGAGTTAACTGAAAGAGGCCTTGAAGTTAATTATGATGAAATATTAAGTGAAATAATAAGAAGAGATACTATTGATAGCACAAGAGAAGTTGATCCATTAAGAAAAGCTGATGATGCAATAGAAATAGATAGTTCAAATTATAATATAAATGAAGTTACTGAAATAATTTGTAATTATATTGAAAATATATTAAAATAAAATTATATTGATTTAACTTAGGAGAAATAATATGAAAAAAATCACGCTTGCTGAAAATGCTGGATTTTGCTTTGGAGTTCAAAGAGCAGTAGAAGAAGCAATTAAAATTCAAAAACAGTATAGTAAAAAGATATATACATTAGGTCCTTTGATTCATAATAATGATGTTGTTAAATTTTTAGAAGAAAATAATATATATTCAGTAGAATTTGAGAACATTGATATGCTAAAAGAAGGCGATGTAATAGTAATACGTTCCCATGGAGTAGGAATTGAAGTTATTGAATCACTAAAAGCAAGAAATCTTATAGTTGTTAATGCAACTTGCCCTTACGTTACGAATATACAGAAGAAGGTTAATAAGTATTCTTCTTTAGGATATAAAATTGTAATTTTAGGTGATAAAAAACATCCAGAAGTTGTAGGTATAAACGGCTGGTGTAACAATGATGCAATAGTAACAAATAACGGTGAATTTGATGAAGAACTTCCTAAAAAAGTATGTGCAGTATCACAGACCACTGAAAAAGAGGCTAATTGGCAAAATACTATTAACAATTTAACTCCACATGTTAAGGAACTTTTATCATTTAATACAATATGTTCAGCTACAGAAGTAAGACAAAAGAGTATTGATGAACTTTCTAAAGTAAGTGATGCAGTTATAGTTGTAGGTGGAAAAAACAGCTCAAATACTACAAAGCTTTATGAAATAGCTAAAAACAACTGTATCAATACTATACACATTGAAAATGTAAATGAATTACCAAAAGAATTTATTGAAAACGAATCATTCGAAAAAATTGGGATAACAGCTGGAGCATCAACTCCAGATTGGATTATAAAGGAAGTTATTGATAAGTTGGAGGGGAATAAAAAAATGGAAAATCAATTAGAGTTAATGAACGAAATGGATAGAAGATTTCGTATTGGAGATGAAGTAGAAGGAGAAATTTTATCTATAACTAACGATGTTGTAGTAATATCTTTAGTAGGATACAAATCAGATGGTGTTATTCCATTTAAAGAACTTACATCAGCAGAAAAGCTTGAAGAAGTTTTAAATAATATTAAAGTTGGTGATACAATAAAGGCTAAAGTTATCAAATTAAAAAATGAAGATAACTATGTTGTATTATCAAGACTTGAATTTGAAAAAGAAGAAGCTTTAGGATACTTAGAAAAAGTATATGAAAACAATGAAGAGTTAACAATCAAAGTAACTGCAGCAAAAGAAAAAGGATTAGTTGCATACTACAATGGTGTAAGAATATTTATACCATCTTCACAAATTGATATCAAATATGTTGAAGATAAAGAAAGTTTAGTAGGAACAGAAATGACTGTTAAGCTTATAGATTTTTCAAAAGAAAATCTTTCAAAAATTGTTGCTTCAAGAAAGACTCTTTTAGAAGAAGCTAAAGCTAAAAAAGAGAATATTACTTGGGACTCTCTTCAAGTTGGTGACATTGTAAAAGCTGAAATAAAGAGATTTACAAACTTTGGTGCTTTTGCAGAAGTTTATGGTGTTGATGGATTAATACATTTATCACAAATTTCATGGAGCCACATAAAATCTTGTGAAGAAGTATTAAAAATCGGTCAAATTGTAGATGTTAAGATAATAAACTTAGATAAAGATGCAAAGAAATTATCATTAAGTATTAAAGAATTAACTCCTGAACCATGGAGCGTTGTTGATGAAAAGTACAGCGAAGGTTCAGCAGTTTTAGGAAAAGTAGTTAGAATCAATGATTTTGGTGCTTTTGTTGAATTAGAACCAGGAATAGATGGGTTAGTTCATATTTCAAAAATTAGCCATGATCACATAAAACATCCAAGTGAAGTTTTATCTATTGGTGAAGAAGTTAAATGTATAATATTAAGCATTGATAAAGAAAATAAAAAAATAGCACTTAGCATAAAAGATGCTGAATAAAATTTAGCCTTTATAAAATTATAAGGTATTATTAAAAAAGATTACACATATTATTCCAGTGTAATCTTTTTGTCTTTAAAAAGTTTGGTGTTAGAAGGGATAGGCATGTTATCGTTAGAAAAGTTATCAAATAGCAATTTGGATAGATTTAAAAAGTTAAGTGCAGAAAAATTGAATTTTAAAACTTATGACAAAGATTTTTTTAAGTATTACGAAAGTGAAAGCTTTTTTTCAAAGATATTACTAAAAAAATTTGTGAAATTATTTGTCCATGATGAAAAAGTTATTGGTTATATTTGGTACAATGTACCTTTTGAAAATCCCATTAAGGTGTGGTCTTTATATGTAAAACCATCATATTTAGAGCTTGTAGACAAGGATATACTACAAGAATTTGATAACGATATGCTTATTTATGAGGAATCAAACAACGAAGCAATAAATAGTGTATTATGTAAGTTAGGTTTTTGTAAATATAAAGAAACATTTTTAATGAAACTTGTATTATTTAATAAAGAGAAAAATAATTATGAAAGTTTGCTTAAAAAGATAACTGAAGATAAAGATGTCATTGAATATAATTGTGGTAAAAATTTAATGATTCCCAATATTTACTTTAAAAAATTTAAAATAGGTAAAGATGAAAAATTAAGATGTGACATACAAAATGATATTTTTCATGATAAAATGCGAGCAGAAATTGATGTTACAGATATTGAAAATGATATTAAACAAGAATACTATATAGAAGATCTCTCTATTTTTTTGATGATGAATAATAGTGCCATTGGTTATGGTCAAGTTATTTATAGTAGAGGTCGATATACTGTTGTTAATTTCGGTATCGTTTCTGCTTTTAGAGGTAAGGGGTTTGGTGAATTATTATTGAAACAAATTATTAATGAATGTATAGATAGAAATATATTAGATTTATACATTAGAGTTGATGAAAATAATACTAAGGCCATAAACTTATATAATAAATGTGGATTTAAATATGAGTACTCCATAAATAACTGGAAAAGAGAAAAGTAATAAAAAAATTAATATAAATATAAGCATACATTCTTTTAATTGTCATAATTTTTTATTATAATATTAAATGATTATGTTAATAATAGTAGGTTACAAAGGAGTATAAACAATGAACGATAAATTATTAAAATACTATATCGAAACTTGGGGTTGTCAAATGAATGAAGAAGATTCTGAAAAACTTTCTGGTATGCTTAAAAGAATTGGATATACAAGAACTGAAAATAAAGAAGAAGCAGGTATAATATTATTTAACACTTGCTGCGTAAGAGAAAATGCTGAAAATAAAGTTTTTGGTAACTTAGGAGCTCTTAAAAAGTTAAAGAAGAAAAATCCAGACTTAATTATAGGAATATGTGGATGTATGATGCAGCAAGAAGGTATGGCAGATAGAATTTTAAAAGAATTCCCATACGTAAATATTATATTTGGTACTCATAATGCATATAAATTCCCAGAATATTTAAATAGAGTTAGAACTGAAGGGGTTCAAATAAAAGAAATATTCAATAAAGAAACAGACATTGTTGAAGGGCTTCCAATAGATAGAGAAAGCAGTGTAAAAGCTTTCGTAACAATAATGTATGGCTGTAATAACTTCTGTACTTATTGTATCGTACCATATGTAAGAGGAAGAGAACGTTCAAGAAAACCTGAAGATATATTAAAGGAAATAAGAGAGCTTGTTGCACAAGGTTATAAAGAAATAACTTTACTTGGGCAAAACGTAAACTCATACGGTAAAGGATTAGAAGAAGACGTTGATTTTGCTAAACTTTTAAGAATGATTAATGAAATAGAAGGATTAGAAAGAGTTAGATTTATGACATCTCATCCTAAAGACCTTACAGTTGATGTAATAATGGCTATTAAAGAATGTGATAAATTATGTGAACAAATCCATTTACCAGTACAAAGTGGATCAAATAGCATATTAAAGAAAATGAATAGACATTATACAAGAGAATATTACTTAGATTTAGTAAAGAAGATCAAAGAAGAAATACCAGGAGTAACTTTAACAACAGATATTATTGTTGGTTTCCCTGGAGAAACAGAAGAAGATTTCCAAGAGACATTAGAACTTGTTAAAGAAGTAGGATATTCTTCAGCATTTACTTTCATTTATTCAAGAAGAAATAATACACCAGCTGATATGATGTTAAATCAAGTTAGTGAAGAAGATAAGCACCATAGATTTAATAGATTAGTTGCTGCAGTAAATGAAAGAGTAATTGCACAAAACAAGGCTGAAGAAGGCAATATACTTGAAGTATTAGTAGAAGGAAACAGCAAAAATGATGCTGAGAAACTTACAGGAAGAACAAGAACAGGAAGATTAGTTAACTTTACTGGTGAAGGTATAAACGCTGGAGACATTGTGAATGTAAAAATAACAAGAGCTCAAAACTTCTCACTAATAGGTGAAGTAATTAAATAACTTAAAGCTGCCGCATATGGCAGCTTTTTTAATTTTATATATATATTTTATAACTTACTTTAATATATTTTTATATAAAACTAAATCAAAAGGTGATAATATATGGATTTACTTAGCATAGGATTAATTTTAGGAGGTGTTTCACTGGTTATAGGCTGTATTGATTTTGCCAGAATACGATGTTCACGGCTTTTAAATATCTGGATTAAATTAGGCCTTTCAAAATATAAGATAAAGAGGCACTATAAGATAGAAAATGGTGAAGGAATCATAGTTAAAGTACCTATTGGAGGAAGTTTTAAAGAACTTTCAGATTACAAAGATAAGCTACAAAAGGCATATGGTTGTAAATGCGAAATAGTTGATTGTTGTAAAAGTAAGTTTATTGCCATTGAGTTCACTTATTAAGATATTTTATTTTAAATTAAAATAGTAATATTTATTATAAATTTAAAATATTATTTACTAATAGTATATAGTTATAAAAATTAAGAGGAGACGTGAATCATGTCAGTGTGGAAGTCTATTTTAACTAGATTAAATAACAGAGGTACCATATTAGCTTTAGCTGCACTTATTGTAAGTCTATTATGTCAATTTGGCTTAGACATCAATAGTGATAAAATTATGGGTATAATAGATACCATCTGTAGCATTTTAATTTTGCTGGGCGTGCTAAATGATCCAACAAATAATGCTAAAGCTTATATTCCAGGTGTTTCTGATAAACTAGCTGATAAAAGTAATAAAGAAAGCTAATTAAAGTAATTTCTGCAATAATAGAATAATTATAGTTTTTTAAAATAAGGTCTTTTAAGAGACCTTATTTTTATTATTAATTATTAAAAAAATATAAGTATAAATATGCAAAACTAATGAATAAAACTCGTTTTGCATACAAAATCTCGGAGGAGTATATGTATAAATATAAAATTGTATTATTTTTAATAAATGAAGTTAATTTTAGATAAATTTGTTTCTTTTTATTTACTTTATATTCTTTTTGCAATGTTGTATAATTTATTAAAATGGCTTAATACCAAAGTTTTTACCTTGAAAATGATTAAGGAGGGATGTATCATGGCATTAACGCCAATAATGCCACTTTGAAGTATAAACCCTTGATTTTATAAGGTTTAAGCTTTTAAATATAGCAATCGTCAAAAATTCGTCAAAAATTAAATTTATAAAAATAAAAGTGGAGCTTATACTAGCTCCGCTTAAAAATTCTGATTTATTATATTTCTTGCACTAGATAGCATGTCATTAGTAACATGGCTGTAGGTATTCATGGTTTGCTCTACTTTATGGCCAAGTAAATAGGCAGCAGTTTTAAAATCTACACCGCTAGCTATTAATTTAGTTGCATATGTATGCCTTAATTCATGCAGGCATACATCATAACCTAAATCTTTTATTTTTCTATTCATACATGTTTGGAAACTTTTTTTATTTCCAAAATCGAAAATCCTTCCATCAATAGCAGGATCATTCATTTCTGTATAATGCCAAAGTATATTCATGGTATCTTTAGTTACCGGGATTACTCTATATGAATTATTACTTTTCAAATTGCCAAGTCCCCATAAGTTTAATTCTCCATCTATTAACTTAAATTGCTTATTAACTGTTATGCAATTTTTATTAAAATCAAGTACATCTCCAGTTAATCCAAGAATTTCACCTATTCTCATCCCAGTTTTTAATGCTAATAGTGCTACAATGTAATATCTAGTATTTTTCAAATCATGTAACAAATTTTCTGCCTCTTCATCCGTAAGAGCAGTTCTACTTATGCTTTCACTAACTTTTCTCATCTTAACATTATCTGCAGGATTATGATTAATTATTTTATAATAGCTAATAGCACTGTTTAGTAATATTTTAAGATAACGTAGTTTACTATCAATGGTACTTTGCTTTCTATTAAGTGCATAAAGTTCATTTATACATTTTTGAATGTCCTCAGTAGTTATATCAATAATTTTTTTATCATGCAAAACTTTAAAAGTTTGTATTGCATAGTGTAAATTCTTTCTGGTGGATTCAGAAGAAGTGTAAGTAATATTCTTAATATGAATATCACATAGTTCTTTTAGAGTGATATCTGTATAATCTCCATTTAACGTGTTATCTCTAGTTATATCATCTTTTAACTTTTCTAATGCTTCATCTGCTGCACGTTTTGCATCACGTTTGGTCTTAAAGCCTTGTTTTGATTTTTGCATCCACCTCTTTATGCTTCCAGTTTTATAGGAAATGATATATTGCCATCCTCCATCTTTTTCTCTGTAAGTAATGTTGTATTGCATACGTGCTCCTCCTTGGTATATATGACCTGACTGTTTATTACTATTTTATTTATCTTTTTTATTAATTCAGTCATCTTCATCCTCCCGTCTTTCCCATTTATTAATTCATTTGTAATACATGTAAAATTTCGGTATCCCGAAAAAGAACTAATGTTTGTTTTTGGTGCAAAAAATATGGAAATATTAACAAAGTCAACATTTCCTCATTTGGAAAACAAATAAAGTAGAATGTCGAAATTGGCACAAGATATTTTTTTAATATAAAATAAATATATACAAACATATACAAATATATACACTTATTTATTTATATTACTTTTTAAAAAAATACCATTACTTATTATCATGCTATATGTGATGGTTCGATTTCAAACCACCTACTCTACATGTGATGGTTCGATTTCAAACCACCTACTTTAAATTACATTCTCCCAAAATATTTGTTTTTTATATTTATTTATTCTTATTCTTTGGATTCTCAAAGAAAACTTTTGGATTAAATCCAACTTGTTTTAAATGTGCAAAAAAATCATTTATTTGATTTTCTGTTAAATGAAGTTTTTCATCATCAAATGTTATCTCAACTATATTCCCATCAATTTCCTTAGATATATATGTCTGATAATCATTTGTTCTCATTAATAGAAAGTCACTATTAACATTTAAATAATCGGCTATTTTAGCTAGAGTGTTTAAATCAGGCTTTCTATTATCATTTATATAATTACTGATTGTAGTTGGAGACACATTGATTGCTGTTGCTAAATCTTGTTTTTGAATTTCCTTTAGATCTAAAAGAAATTCAACTCTTTTCCCAAAGGTATCCAATTTATTTATATCCATATCTTACACCTCGTAATTAGTATAACAAAATGTGTACAAAAAAATAAAAAAATTCACAAAATGAAAAATATTTTTTAAAAAAGCATTGACACTTTTCATTATGTGAAGTATTATTAATACATAGAAACGAAACGAAAGGTGGTGAGAACAATGAAAACTAAAAAAGGAATTACAAAAGCATTATTTTTAAGACGAGGTTTTGGAATTAATCAGGAAGAAATAACTTCTAAATTAAATATATCGAGACCTACTCTTACAAGAAAAGAAAAAGGAGAAACAGATTTTACGAAATCTGAGATGGAGATTTATACTAATGTCTTAAAAGAGTATGATCCATCACTAACAATCAATTCAATTTTTTTTGAGGATAACTTCACGATATGAAAATACACAAGAAAAGGAGTTTTCAAAATGAAATTAAAAGACATAAGAAAAGACAGAAAAATAACTTTAGCTAGATTAAGCCAAATATCAAGCATCAGTACTAGTTATCTTAGCGAACTTGAAAAAGGTAAATATGAAGCTACTGAGAGTAAGATTATACGTTTAAGTCTAGCTCTTGGAGTAACACCTAATGATTTATTAGGTTGGAGTGAAATTATAGATACAGTTAAGAGAAATTTTGTAGGAGAACAATAATATGCAGGGGATGAAGGTTTTATTAACTCGAGCAGAATTAGCAAAAAGATGGAGCGTAGATGTTAAGACAATCGCTAACTGGGAAAATGAACAAATAATTCAAAGAGTAAAGGGGATACCTACTCCGAGATACAGGGTAGAAGAAATAGAGAAAATTGAAGGTATAAAAGATGTAAGTAAGTTTTCACCAGTAGAGAGAAAAATATTAGAAGATAGATTAAAAAATCTTGAAGATGAAAATTTACAACTTAAACAAATAATAAATAATATTTTCTCGGAAAGTTCAAAGATATTAAATTTCAATATTAGTTAAGCACTAGCAGAAACCACACACCGTTAGTGGCTAAGGTGAGGAATTACAATGGCGTACAAATGATTAAGATAAGAGGGTGCGTATTTTGTAGGAGGAATAAAATGACAAGGGAATTGTTTATTGAATGTATGAGGGTTTTAGTTAAATGGTTTGTAATGTTGTTGCCATATGTAGCAGTAGAATTATTAATATTTACAGCAGTTTACTTAATATTAGTTAAGTTTGAAATATTAAAAGCTGAAAAAGAACAAGATGAATATGATGATGATTTTAAATATTAAGGTGAGTAAATATGAGTTATGGAGAGAGTATTAAGTATTTTAGAAAAAGTAAATCATTAACACAGAAAGATTTAGCTGAAATGATTGGTTGTGATATTCGCACTTATCAGAAATATGAAAGTGGTGAAATAAACATAAAAATTAGTACACTGCAGAAAATTTCTAGTATTTTAGGAGTTAGTTTATATAAACTATGCCTATTTGGGGATGAAAACTTTGGGAGTATTGAGCATCTTAAGAAGTTGAGAAAATTAAATAATATGACTCAAAAGGATTTGGCAGAAAAACTTAATTTATCAACATCATTAATACAAAAGTATGAAAGTGGTGAAAGAAAAATGACATATGAAACTTATTTTGAAGCGTTAAAATGCATGAATAGTATTGAGCCTGAAATTGACATATTAAACAAAGAAAATAATGAAAACATTGAAAAACTTATTCAAGATGAGAAATTGAAATATGCTGATAAACTTATTACTTTTGGAGATACAAATAATATTGAATATAACAAAGGAGTATATGATGGATTAAGTCTTGCACTTAGTATAATTCGAGGTGAAGTGTATGAAAAATGACGAAAATACAGATATTGTTCTAGTACCTGCAGAGGTTATGGAAATATTAAGAATTGGGAAAAGCAAAATGTATGAATTGCTGCATAGTGAAGATTTCCCAAGCTATAAAATAGATCGTAGATGGTATATCAATAAAGCAAAGCTTATAAAGTGGATTGATAGGCAATCAGAGATTACAAAAAATATTAATGGAGATTAATGAATGATTTTATATTTAGCGGTATCAGCAGATAAGTATGAATTACCATTTGCAGTCGAAGATAGTCCAATGAAGTTGGCAAATAGAGTTGGTAAAACATCTAGGTATGTTAGTAGCTGCATAGCAAGAAAAACACGAGTGAAAATAGGTGAAGATCTATATATTAGGTTAATAAAGATTAATTTGGAGGAATAGTAAATGTCAAAAATATCATTTTTGAAAGTCAACAATTTTTTAGGCGTTGATGAACTTGAATTAGAACCAGGAAAGGTTAATATTTTCAAAGGACCTAAAGGGACTGGAAAAACTTCTGTTATAGAAGCAATTGAGAAAACATTCACAAATAAGAGCAGGAGAACAGAGATTATTAAGCATGGTGAAGAGGAAGCAACATTATTCGTTGAGCTTGATGATGGAATGGAAGTCGATAGAAGGCTTAGAAGTGAAAAAGGTGACTATCTTAAAGTAAGGAAGGCAGATGAAGGAGTTCCAAGCACTGAAAAATTCCTAAGAACATTAGTAAATGGGCATATATTTAGGCCACTTGACTGGGTTAACTTAAGTGTTAAAGAGCAGACGAAATCACTTTTGAGTATGTTAGAAATTGATTGGAGCGAGCAGGATATCATAAATTGGTTTGGCGACCTGGTAGATGATATCGACTACTCACAACATATACTACTTATTCTTAAGAGTATAGAACAAAAATACTACAAAACAAGGGAAGAAGTCAACAGGGAAGTAAAGGAATTAAAGGGTAGAATAGATGCACTATATGAAGAATTACCACCTGAATATAATGGTGAAGAATGGAGAAGCGTTAAGATCCAGGAATACTATAAAAAAGTTTCGGAAGCTCAAGAGATAAATAAATTGATTGAGATGGCTAAGAGCATCCAGGAAAACTTTAATAATACTGTTGAAACTATTAAAGCTAAGGGTGAAAAGCAGAAAGCTAATATTACTTTAACCTTTAAAGAGAATAAGGAAGACATTAATGACATCATAGCATTAGCTAAAAATAAGATAGAAAGAGCTAATAACTTTATAGCTAATTCTAATAACACTTTGGAAGTTGAATTAAGCAAGTTAGATAATCAACTTGAATCTGAATATCAAGACTTATTGCAGAAATATGCAATGTTAAAGGACCAAAAGAAGAGAGATATATTAACTGCAGTTGAGGAGCAAAAAGAAATTATTGCGATAAATAATAATAAGATATCAGCTAAAGAACAAGAACTTAGAGGGTTAGATGAGAAAGAAGAATCTGAAAAATTAGCCGTTGATGAAAAAGTTAATAGTGAAATTGAGAAGGAAAAAATAAGAATAGGAAAAGCTGCATCTTATCTAAAAGAAAATACTTTAATTGATATTGAACCATTACAAGCTGAAGCAGATAGAGTTACTGAAATGGTTGGATATTTAAGAGATTGGGATAGAATAGCTGAAATTAGAGATGGCTCATTATCTTCTAAGCAAGCATATGCAAATGAACTTACATCTAAGATAGATAAGGCTAGAAACTTACCAGGAGAGCTACTTAAGACTGCTAAAATGCCTATTGATGGTATATCAGTTGATGTAGAAGGAAGAGTAAGAATAAATGGTACTTTAATAGATGGTCTTTCAGATGGTGAAAAGCTTGAATTGGCAATGAAAGTTGCAAAAGCTCAATGTGGGGAATTAAAGCTAATTTGTATGGATAAGTGGGAAAGTTTAGACATAGATTCTCAAAATAAGTTACTAGCAGAAATGACAACAGATGAATATCAATATTTCGTAACTGAAGTAATGGATACAGCAAGTAGAAAGGTTGAAGTCGTAAAGATAGGGGAGATGGTATAGTGAGTTTAACATTTAAAGTATGGAGAATTGAAAAAGGATTAACTCAATCAGAATTAGTTAGAATGTTAAAATCTAGCACTTTAAAGATAGGTAAATTAGAAAGAGAAAATAATATAAATATTTTTACTATTGAACAGCTTAAGAAATTAGCAGAAATATTAGATAAATCGTTTGAAGAAATACTAAACGCTGGTATTAATGATAATGAAGAAGGGTTCAAAATAAGAGAGAGAAAAATGAATGCATTAGAAGGAGGACGAAAAGTAAAATACCTAGTTTATGGTTATTCATCAAATAGTACTAATGGTATGTTAAATAAAAGTACTGTAGAGTGGGAAATAGGATGTTTTCACGGGTGGAAAAAAGATAAAGAAATCAATTCAGATATTGAAAGCGAGATTTATTATGGGTTGATTGAAAAGAAAGATGGTACATTAGTCTATCTAAATATTAATGAATTTAAGTTTATAGGAGAAGTGATCTAAATGGTTGAGTTTATAGAAGATAGAGAACTATTTAAAACAGCTAAAGTTGTTTTTGACACCAGAGAAGATAGTGAAGAGAGAACAAATTGGCTATCAATGAGAGGTAACTCCATTGGAGGAAGTGAGATTGGTGCTATTGCAGGGTTCAGCTCTTATGGGAGTGCACTAACTGTATACAATGAAAAGCTTGGACTTGTAGAGAAGTTTAAGGGAAATATTCACACACTATTTGGTACAAGAATGGAGCCGATGATTAGAGAATGGGTTCAAGAGGATTTTGTTAAAGAGACAGGAATTAAGCTTACTACTTATGAGTATCCATATATGATGCTAGATAAAGAAAAAGAATTTTTTTCAGCAAATATTGATGGAATAGGAATTGTAGAAGAGGATTATATCTACTGGGAAAATAGAGATACAGCTGAAATAAAGTTTATTCCTAAAGGTGAAATGTTTGGATTAGAAATTAAAACAGGCTCAGAGTTTTTAAAAAAAATGTGGGCAGGAGAAGAGATTCCAGATAGCTATTATTGCCAATGCCAATGGTATATGGGAGTTACAGGACTTAACTACTTCTTAATAATATACCTTCTTGGAAAAGAAGTTAAGTGGAAAGTAGTTCCAAGAAATGAAGATGATATAAAAGCACTTAGAGAAATAGGCGTAGACTTCTGGGAAAATCATATAATACCTAAAATTCCACCAGAACCTACAGGTATTAAAAAGGAAACAGATGAGATCCTAGAGCAGCAAGTATTAGATGATGCAGAAGAAATTGACATAACAGATAAAAAGTTAACTAAATACAATGAAATATCAGAACAGATTAAAGAACTTGAAAAAGAAAGAGAAAGAATCAAACAAGAAATATTCTTAGAAATGGGGAATTCTAAAAAAGCTACAGATGGAAGTTACAAATTAAGCAGATATGTTGTTACTAGAGATAAGATAGATAATAAAACACTTAAAGATAAATATCCGTTAACTTATGCAGCAGTGCTTAACGGAACAACTGAATATGTAAACATGAGAGTTACAAAATGTAAATAAGGGAGGATTTGATAATGGCAAATATAAATGGAGGACTGGTTAGTAATTCTAAAAAAGCAGAAGTTAAGGAATTAACACCGCAAAAGCAAATGGCAGGAATGCTACAAAAGATGTTACCAGAGATTAAAAAGGCTGTAGGGAAAACAATGACACCTGAAAGATTTTCAAGGATTGCACTTAGCTTGTTTAATGGGAATCCACAGTTTTGGGAAGCTTCACCTACTAGTTTCTTAAGTGCATTAATGCAGAGTGCTCAATGTGGATTAGAACCAAATACAGTACTTGGTGAAGCATATGTAATACCTTACAAAAATACTAAGCAAGGTATTACAGAAGTAAATTTTCAAGTCGGATATAAAGGTATCTTAAAAATGGCTCTTAATACTGGAGAGTATGAAGCTATATATGCACATGAAGTAAGAGATAATGATGAGTTTAGTTATGAATATGGATTAAATAAGAATTTAATTCATAAGCCCGCAGATATACCTTCTACAAAAGTTACTCATTACTATGCAGTTTATAAATTAAAAAATGGTGGATTTGATTTTGTAGTGTGGTCCAGAGAAAGAGTTGAACAACATGCTAGAGATTTTAGTAAAAACTATATGTTTAAAGGCCAAGTAAATAAAAACTCAGTTTGGGCAAAGAATTTTGATAGTATGGCTAAGAAAACAGTTTTAATAGATGTTCTTAAATATGCTCCAAAGAGCGTTGAGATGGCAAAAGCTTTAGATCTTGATTATAAGAGTGAAGCTAAAGAAGAGAAAATAAGTAACTTTGGCTATGTTGATGTTGATGCTGCAACTGTACATGTAGAAGAACATGATGCTGCAATAGATACAACATTTATAGTAGATGAAAACCAGGTGACACAAGAAAATATGTTTAATGGAACACCATTTGATAATTAGTGCTTGGAGCTTATAGCTCCTGGCAAAATACAGGAGGAATATATATGGCAGAGAAGAGAATGTTCTCAAAAACAATAATAGATTCAGATGCTTTTTTAGATATGCCTTTATCGAGTCAGGCTTTATACTTTCACCTTTCGATGCGGGCAGATGATGATGGATTTGTAAATAATCCTAAGAAGATACAGAGACTTATAGGATGTGGTGATGATGATTTAAAGCTTCTAATGGCTAAGAAATTTTTAATACCGTTTGAAAGTGGAATAGTTGTTATAAAGCATTGGAGAATACACAACTATATACGCACAGATCGTTATAAAGAAACAAACTACATTGAAGAAAAATCACAATTAGGAATATCTAAGAATAAAGCATATTCTCTACTTTCAGAAAACAATGATTGTACACCATTAATAAGCTCGTCTACAAACGGTATACCAGATGGTATACCAACGGTAGGCAAAAGGGATACCCAGAATAGACTAGATAAGAATAGACTAGATAAGAATAGAGAAGAAGAGACTAGTATAGAGAAGAATAGAGATGATGTTATTTGTAGTAGTCCTCCTTATAAAGATTCATATAAACCTATAAATAATACACAAGTATTTAAACATTTTGAGAAATGTGGATTTATAGTTACTGGAATGTTAATAGAACAAATAGCAGCAGATATAGAAATTTATTCAGCTAAATGGCTTATGGATGCAGCTAGTGAAGCAGTACAGAGAGGTAAGATTAATAATTACAAATATGTACTAGGAATATTACAAAATTGGATGTCAAAGGGAAGGAGTGATAGTGATGGCACTAGAGGAAATTCTCCAAAGGATAATTTCGCAGGCAAGGACGAATACGACACAAGTAGATTCTCAGATAACTCACAAGAATGGGATGGGCAAGATATCGAAACAGAGTTCTAAATATAAATGTAGTAAATGCAATGATACAACGTGGATATTTAACTCAGAGGGGAAAGTAATTGCAAGATGTGAATGCTATCAAGCTGATTATACAAGAAGACTCTGGGAAAACTATGGGATAAAACCTGAAGAGGTTAAGAAATTAAATGAATATAAACCATTTAATGCCTTAACCAATTCATTAAAAACTAAAGCTAGTAATTATATTCTCCAGTTTGATGAAATTTATGCAACTAGAGAAAATGGGTTTGGAATACTTGGACAATCAGGTGCAGGAAAATCACATGTAAGCATAGCAATTGGAGCTGCACTTTTAAATAAGAATCATAAAGTTATATATATGCCTTACCTAGAAGCTATGAGAGAACTTAAAGCTAACTCAATGGATGATGAGTATTATTTCAAATTAGTAAATAGATATAAGATGGCTGAGGTTCTTGTAATAGATGATTTGTTTAAGGATAAGGTTAAGAGTGGAAAGCTTACTGGTGATCTTACTGAAGCTGATATGAAGCATATATATCCAATACTAAATTACAGATATAACAATAAATTGCCAACTATTTTCAGCACTGAATGTGACATAAATATGCTACTTAACTTAGATGAGGCATTAGCTGGAAGAATAATAGAAAGCTGCGGTGAAAACATTACAGTATTTAAAGGTAGCGAGTATAACTATAGATTAAGGAATATAAGAAAGGCATTATAAAAAATGAATAATGGGGATTGGGAAATGGAAAAGCTAACAGCTCATGAAAAGATGTTATTAACAGTAAAGGCACTTGAAGAAAGAAAAATAAGAAGAGAGAAACTAAAGGAGAGAGAAAGCAAGGCTTATGCAGCTCATAATTACCATATGAAATATAATAGAACAAAAAGTTCTAATAATAGAAGAGTAAACAGATATAAATTTTAATCAAGTTTATAAATCAATATAGATGCTTTAAAAATGGACAAACCTATAATTCGATGAATTAATCGATGATAAATTTAAAAAGCTTAGAAAGGCAAATAAGTAGTATATGGAGGGCGTTGAAATGACAAAGTGTAGATTATATGCAGTTATAGATGAATATGGAATAAGTAGTAAGGAAGCACTAATTGCAAGTGAAGAGTTAGATAAGGAAATATTAGAGGAGATGCTTAAGGATCCAAAGGTTGAAAATATATATCTTAAGCAAGTTATTAAAGCAAAAGAGTGTGAAGTTAAAAATAAAGAGAATGAAATCACTGCATTAAAGAGAAGGGTATTAGAACTTTCTGAGTTAGCACAAATGATGTATGAAGTAGGTATAAATGCTAGAAAAGCAATACAAAATGTACAGAGAATGGCTGAAAAAGAAAATTTAAGGCAAGTTTAGTTTCCATAATAATTTAGAAGTGAAGGGGATATATGTATGAGTAGGCAAGAAGAAGTCAAAAGATTTGCAGAAAACTTGACAGAATTAGAAGTTACTTTCACAGATAAGCTAGAAAACAAGAAAAAAGTTTATAAATTTTACAGCTACGAGACACTTGGTAGATGGATTGCAGATAACTATGATGCAGTTGACATATTAGAAGTAGTGCAAAGTGAAGAGTAGGTGGAAAGTTTATGAGAGAAAGAATATTGCATATGTTTAATTGGAATTTAAAAGATATCTATAACGAGGTTGAAAATGTTAGAGAGCAAGGATTTACAACTATCTTAGTTAGTCCACTTCAACCACTAAAGCAAGAATTAACTGACTGGTGGTTATTATATCAACCTACAAGATTTGAAGTAGGCAATGTCTTAGGTGATGCAGGAGATTTAGAAAGATTATGTAGGAAAGCTCATGAGTGCAGAGTTAAAGTTGTGGTAGATGTAGTATTGCATCATGTTGCAAATTTAAGAGGCAATGATGTACATCCTCTTGTAGATGATAGATTATGTAAATTTTATGATACAAGCTTTATAGATATTAAAAACTATAACGATCCAGAACAATGTGAGAGATATAGTTTAGCAGGATTACCAGCAATAAACCTTGAGGATTTCTATATAAGAGAGCAAATATTTAAGATGCTTGATTATTACAAATGGTTAGGAGTAGATGGATTTAGATATGATGCATTTAAACATTTAAATAAGAGCTTTAGAAAAGAGTTAGAGAAGTATTCGATAAATTCTTTTGGTGAAGTAATAAACGTATCTAAAGAGCAATTAGAGCAATATAAAGGTGCATGCAAACTAGCGACAAATTCACAAATAAATAGAGAGGATAAAAATTATGTTATTTGGGTCCAAAGTCACGATGATATTTTAAATGGATGGGTTAAATCTTTACCAGATGATTTATTCATAAAAGAGTATAGATTCTTAGCTAAAAATTATAAGGCAGATTTACTTTATTATTGCAAACCATTTGAAACATTATGGAAAAGCAAAGAAATAAGAGAAATTAATTTTAAATATGGGGAGATGTAAGTATGAAAACAATTGAAATTGTAAGAAATTTAGATCAATTAAATAGGGTTGTAATACCAAAAGAAATGTGTAGGATTTTAGGATTAAACTCCAAAACTAAAGAAAGGGTGGGTAGCCAAATAGAAATAGTTCTAAATGGTGATGAGATTGTATTAAGAAAATATGAACCTGGGTGTAAATGCTGCGGAGAAATTAGAGAACTTAAAGAGTTTATGGGTGAAAGATTATGCAGTAAATGTATTAAAAAAGCATATGAAAGTGCAAAAGAAATTTTGAAAGGGGATTGTTAATTATGTATACAAGATTTGATGTTGAGAGATTAGAAAAGGAATATAATGCTGCAAGCACAAAAAGAGGACAAGAGTTAATTGCTAAGATGATAGCTGAAGTTAAAGCAGAAATTGAGGTAAGCAAAAGATGATATTAGCAATAGATCCAGGAAACATTGAAAGTGGATATGTAGTTATTGATGGAGGAAGTTTAAAACCATTAATAGCGGAAAAAGTTACAAATGAGGATTTGCTAAAGAGAATTAAAAAAAGCAAGGGCATGAATATAACAGATATAGCTATTGAGATGGTAGCAAGCTATGGAATGGCAGTTGGAGTAACAGTATTTGAAACTTGTGTATGGATAGGAAGATTCTTAGAAGCGTGTAAAACAGTATTCCCAGATGCAGAAATTAAGTTCATATATAGAAAAGATGAAAAGATGAACCTATGTGGGAGTATGAAAGCAAAAGATAGCAATATTGTACAAGCTTTAATAGATAGATTTGCACCTAATACACCTAATAAGGGTAAAGGCTCAAAGAAAGAACAAGGTTGGTTTTATGGATTTAAGAAAGACATCTGGCAAGCTTATGCAGTAGGGATAACTTACCATGATATGTATATTAAAAATAATGAAAATATGGTGGTATTATAAATGGAAACAGGAGTAAATTTTGAAATATTAGGAGTTAATGAAAAGGATAATAGTATCGAGGTTAAATACACTAGCTTATTAGAAGATGGATTTGAACCAGTAGAGGAATAATTATGAATAGAGCAGAGAAGAGAAATCAAGAAAAAATCTATAAGAAAAAAATGCAGTGGGCTGAAAGTCTAAGACCTTGGCAAAAAGAATTTATAAATGATGCTCTGGCTGATGCTAGGGCAACAATAGAAACAGAAATTGTAAGTAATCTAGATACAATTATAACTGCAGCATTGGTTGAAAAAACAGATTTAAGTTTAAAAGAAATATTTGACATTAATGTTACGGTTGGAGAGTTTTACGGCCGTATAAGATATGAAAATAGTATAAAGGGGTTTGAGAATAGAATGAAAACATTAGCAAGTATTCAAGAAGATGTAACAAAAAGAATAAATGAAATGATAAAAGAAGGTAAAGAAAGAGGACCTATAGTTAAAGCTATAAGAGAAGAATTTAAAGGTACTGGATTAACAACAGCAGAAATTAATGTGGCTTATAAAAAATGCTTAGAAAATGCAGAAAAAGAAGAAGAGTATCTTGCAGTAAAGAAAATTCTATCAATTATGGGTGAAAATGTTGATGACTGTTCAGAAGAAGTTGAAGAAACTGAAGTTAAAGCTGATGATCCAGTAGTGGAAGAAAAAAATGATGAAGAAGCAGAAAGAATAGAAGTTGCAATTAATAAGGTAAAAGAAATAGAGGCAAAATCTAAAAAATCAAAAAGTAAACTTAAGATAGTTAATAAGGTTACAAAGATTATTTCTATGGATGTACAGGGAGAGTTTGGATTATATCGCATAGAAGATGGAAAGGTACAAATGGGAACAAATGTATTTAAAAATACTGATGAAGTAGAAGCTTGGGCTAAAGATCACATAGATACCACAGAAGAAAAAATAAGAACTTTAGAGAATGAGATAGCAGCTCATAAGCAACAGATTGAATTTTTAAATAGCAGTAAAAATGAAACTATTGAGGTAGTAAAAAGCTATTTAGCAAAATAATTTTCAGATGCTGGTCCATGAGAATGGACTAGCTCTAATAAAAAGAGGTAGGAGGGTAAAAAGTGTTTGAATTTATAAAGAAAAATATATCAAAACTTTTCAATAGCAAGATTAGAGAAAATGTTATTGATGAAGAAAATACTTGTATGAAGAGTGAAACTGATGAAGTTAAAGAAATTATTGTTGTTAGGAAGCAAATAACACCTAAGCAGTTGCTTATCAGAAAGCTTAATAGAATTATTAAGGAAACTAAGAGCGGTAGGATAAGAACTAAGAATGTAAAAAGGTTAGGTGATATAAGTGGAAAATAATAAAGAAATGGTTAATCATCCAAAACATTATAACCGAGGGAGTATTGAAGCCATTGAGGTTATTGAAAACTGGAACTTAGGGTTTAGCGTTGGTAGTGCAGTAAAGTATATATCAAGGCTAGGGGCAAAAGATGATGAAATACAAGAGTTAGAAAAAGCTAAGTGGTATTTAAATAGAGTTATGGAAACTAACATAGGCGTTATGGTAGGAGACGCAGATAGAAAATATGAACCATACAAAGTTTCAAAAGATTGGAAACTTAATGATACGTTAACTAAAGCTTTAGGGGCTATATATTGGGGGCAATTTATTCTAGCAATTAAGTATATTGATGAAGAAATTGAGAGGAGAAAGAAAATGATTAAGGTTAAATATTTAGATAAGGATATAACTAAGTTAGAGAAAACAGAAAAAGGGGATCTGATAGATTTAAGAGTATCTTCAATGCAAATTAATGATATTAAATATGATAGAAGTATTTTAAAAAATATAGGAAGTGTTCCTTATAGTGCAGGTGATGTGATAACTTTCGGATTTGGAGTAGCTATGGAACTTCCAAAAGGATTTAAAGCAAATGTTTATCCAAGGAGTAGTCTGTTTAAAAACTATGGCTTAATACTTACTAATAGCGTAGGTCAGATAGATAATAGCTACAATGGCGATGAAGATGAATGGAAAGGAATGTTTATAGCATTAAGAGATGGGAAAGTAAGTTATAACGATAGGCTATTACAATTTGATATTTCACCAGTATGGATAAAAAAAGATGATCTTGTAGAAGTAGAAATACTAGGGAATGAAAATCGTGGTGGCTATGGAACCACTGGAGTGGAATAATGAGTAGTTTAGTAATAGTATGTTTAGTTTGGACTATAATAGTCCTTCTAAACTACATCATGAAGCTAAAGAAAGCCTACTTTAATTTAGCAGAAGAGAATAAGGCGTTGAGATTTAAATTAAGAATTAGAGCATAATCTGATTATATTGCGAAGGAAGTGAATATTTTTGACAATTGAACAGGTAAAAAAGTTAAAGACAATGGTTGTTGAAGTAGAGCTAATAAAGAATGAAGAAGCATTTTCAGAAAAAGATATTAAAGAGATAGCAGAAGGTCAAGAAAAGATAATTAAAAAACAAGATGAATTAATAGATTATATGCTATCACTTTTACAATGTTGATGAATGCGAGCGACATTAATGTCGGTACCAAAAGGGGGGAGAAGAACAGCGAACAATTCATTAATATTGTTAATTAAAACAAATGTTTTAAGAATAATTTGAAATTATTGCGAAGGAGATGGAGGAATGAGAAATGAGTAAAAAATGGACTTATGAATTAAATACAATGAGTGATATATGGAGCGGTGGTATTTACGATAGCAGAGAAGAAGCTATAAGAGAAGCTACAAATGAAGCTTTAATAGATGGTATTAAGAAATTCAAAATTGGGATATGTGAAGATGTGTTTAATTATGGTATAGATGCAGATGAAGTATTAGAGAGAATTGCTGAAGAAACATATGAAGATGTAGGGGAAGTTGCTGAATATTATTTAGATGATGTAACTAAAGAGCATAAAGAAGAATTACAAGATAAATTAAATGAAGTTTTTTATTCTTGGCAAGAAAAATATAATTACAAACCTAATTTCTATACTGTTGTAAGTGAAGAAATAATAGAAGTAGATAAGGAGCAGTAGTTCGCAATTCATTTAAATTGTGAACAGTAGTGGAGGCAATATTGAAGATAGAAAAAGACAATGGACAGTTAAGTTTTATATAGAGAGGTTTATATATGGATATAGGTGAAAAGTTAAAGCTTTTAGAAAAAACTAAAGAAACTTTAGACAAGCTTACAGATGAATTAAGGAAAAGAGCTTATATGAAGGCTCAAAATGAAAGAATATATAGAATGGCTTTAGCAAAGAAGGAGCTAAGTTTTAAAACTAGAGGGAATAATTATCCGGCTAGTATGATAGCTGATATGGCTAGAGGCGATGAAGAGGTTTCTAAACTTAGATACCAGAGGGATATATCAGTAATAGAGTGGGAAGTATGTAAGGACAAGCTAAAGAATGAAAGGATGCAGTGTGAGGCATTAAGAAGTTTGATAGCTTACGACAGAGCTAATTATCTAAACAGTTAATACTCATTAGGATGAAAATATTAAAGCACAAAAGATAAACTTTACATAATGTTGTAAAGGAATTATTAAAAGTGTATTTTTAGGGGGAATCATAAATGGTTAATGAGAGTTTATTAAACAAAGGTGTTACAAAAGAATGCGCAAGTTATTGCATGAGGAGCATAGTTCAATTGCTTAATGGAAATACCAAAAAATTTGAAGAATATGCAGGTAAGGCATTAGAAATAAACAAGGAAGTAGAGGACAAGCAGAACTGGACAAGCTGTTCTTATAAACAAAATGGTAAAAAGGTAAAAGCTAAACTTAATATGCTTACTGGAGAGATTGTAGATCTTGATGGGAACATATTAAAAGCTGTAACCAGATAGGAGGATAAAGAAATATGAAAAATCAAGCTAATTTAATTGTGGAGTATGAAGCTAGATATAAGGAAGCAGAAAAGAAAACTAATGAGCTTATCATAAGAAATAGAGAGTTAGCAGAATGGATGCAGCAGATAGAGAGTAAGAATGATGAGTTGCAAAAGGAAAATGAGCTATTAAGAAAAGTATTGAAGGAAGTTTTATAGGAGGAAATACAGATGGCTAAAATAATTATTGGCGATGAAGTAATAGAAAATAATAACGGGGAAATAGTAGTAAATCAATTTGATGGAGAATTAGTAGTTAGTAGCAGACAAATTGCAGAAAATTTTGGGAAGCAACATAAAAATGTTGTTCAAGCTATTGAAAATATCAAAGCTGAAAATTCAGCTGTGACCAAAATGTTTATAGAAAGCAGCTATAAAGCAGGTACTGGTAAAAATTATAAAGAGTATTTATTAACAAGAGATGGTTTCAGTTTATTAGTAATGGGGTTCAATGGTTCAGAAGCATTGGATTGGAAGCTAAGGTATATAGAAGCTTTTAATAAGATGGAGGCTACACTAAAAGAACAGAAACAATTAACTCCTATGCAGATGTTAGAACTTCAATTTGAAGTTCTAAAGGATCACGATAAAAAGTTACTAGAAGTTGATAAGAAAGTAACTAATTTAGAGAATACAATGACTATTGATTATGGCCAACAAGAAGTTATTCAAAGAATTGCAAAAGAAAGATTGGTTGATGTTTTAGGAGGAAAAGATACTCCAGCATATAAAGAGCTTAGTAAGAAAGTATTCAGTAATCTATGGAAAAGATATAAGCAAGTTTTTCATGTTGCAAGTTATAAGGATACAGCTAAAAAAGATTATGAAGCAGCAATAGATTATATAAAGAAGTGGGAGCCAAATAAGGAATTAGGATATATGATTATTGGAGCAAATAATCAAATTCAGTTTAATAATTAATAATGTATTGGAGGGTATAAAATGAAAAATAAGTTAACAGATTTAAATGATCACTTATTTATGGCACTGGAAAGATTAAATGATGAAGAGATTACTGAGGCTGAATTATATCAAGAAATAGATAGAGCTAAGGCTATAGCAGGAGTAGCAGCACAAATAATAAATAACGGGCAACTAGTATTAAAAGCTCAAAAATTAAAGAAGGACTATATAGGTGAAGATAAAAAATTACCACCAATGTTAGAAGGGTAAAGTATATGGCAAGGACACTAAGAGTTGCTCACAAATGGAGCGATGAAGAAAAGGATTATTTAAGAGAAATAACATCAGGAAGGCATTATAAAGAAATAGTAGAATTAATGAATGCAAAGTTTGAGTATGAATTTAATATAGGGCAAATAAAAGCAGCTATAGCTAGACATAAATTAAATACAGGATTTACTGGACACTTTCCCAAAGGTAATATTCCTTTTAACAAAGGGACTAAGGGGCTTATGAAAGCTAATAAGACATCTTACAAAAAGGGTAATATACCACAGAGTTATAAGCCAGTTGGCACTGAAAGAATAACTGAAGATGGATATACAGAAATAAAAGTTAAGGATCCTAATGTTTGGAAATTTAAACATAGGATAATATACGAAGAACATTATGGAGAAATTCCAAAGGGATATGTAGTTATGTTTTTAGATAGGGATAAAAGTAATTTTGATATTAATAATTTAATATTAATTTCACGAAATCAGCTAAGGACATTAAATCAAAATGATTTAATTAAAGATGATCCTGAATTAACTAAGAGTGGAATTATATTAGCAGACTTATTAATTAAGATAAATGAAAAAGATAAAGAAATAAAAAAGAATGGAGAGGATTAATATGGAAGAATTAGATGTAGTGGAAGCATTAAGAATTGATGAGTTAATAGGGAGAAAGGTAAGACATTTTAAAGGTAAGGAATATCTAGTATTAGGAACAGTAATTCATACTGAAACATTAGAAACTATGGTTTTATATAAAGCGTTATATGGAACATGTGAAACTTATGTAAGACCAATAAAGATGTTCTTAAGTGAAGTTGATAGAGAAAAATATCCTGATGCAAAGCAAGTATATAGATTGGAGTTAGTAGGCGATTAAAATGCTAATATGAAAGGATATTAAAAATGGCTAAAGGAATTAGAGGGAAAGATGTTTATAAAATTAAAAGAGTTAATGAGAAAAGCATAGTTATTATATTTAATAATGGTAGAAAACTATTATTTGAAGCAACTATGGTAGATTATGATGATTGTGAATTGTTAGCAAGAGAAATTGAGTAGCGAACAATTTGAATATATTGCGAAGGAGAGAAGAGAAGTGGAAATGACGTTGTTTACTAAAAACAAAGAAAATTGGACTAGATTTAAAGTGGGAGTAAAACAGATATATACAATTCCACCTAAGGTATTACTTGCTTTAGGTGAGCCTACAAAGAAAACAACTAGATTTTATTATTGGGAAAAGAAAGGTGATTTTCTTAATGGTAGAGATTTAGATTAATTCACAATTCATTAATATTGCAAGGAAAGGGATATAGAAAATGAAAATAAAAGACTTAATAAGAGAGCTTAGTGAATTTGATGAAAATTTAGATATTGAAGTTCGTAAAGTATATAGAACTGGTAGGGTTGATAAATTTACAATTGAAAAGATTGTACCTTGTATTCGTAAAGAAAGTAAAGAAACTGTAAGAGCAATAGTTAGAATAAAATAACTATTTTAATAAACAATTTGAATAAAATGTGAAGTTATGGAGGAAATACAATGTGTAAGTTTTGCGAAGAAAATAAAAAGTTGATGACAAGTATAGGTGATGAAGATTTATCTTTAATACTAGATGAAGAAAATAGGAATATATTGAAGATAAGAATAGCATATTTATCTGGAATGGCGGTTACAAAACCAATAAAAATATATTATTGCCCATTTTGTGGGAAAGATTTAAAAGAACTAAATTGTAGAATTTGTATAAATTACAACCTAGGTGATGGAGTAGATGATATATCATATTGTGAAGGGTGTAAATTTAAATAACGAACAATTCAATAAAATTAAGAAATAGGGGGATGTAGGATGTACAGAATTTACAAAGTGGTTGATAACTGTTTGATAAAGACAAGCTATGCATCAAATGATAAAAAATTAATAAGGAAAATACGTGGGAATATAAGCCATGGCCATACTGAGTTTGTAGTTAGATGTGAAAAATAAAAATAAGAAAAGAGGTAGAAACATGAATAAGGTAATTTTAATTGGAAGATTAACAAAGGATCCGGAGCTTAGATATACTCCAGGTAATGGAACAGCAGTAACAACATTAACTTTAGCAGTTGATAATTATAATAGCAAAACTGGTGAGAAAGGAGCAGATTTTATACCAGTAGTAATATGGGGAAAACAAGCTGAGAATACAGCTCAATATATGATAAAAGGTAGTCAAATTGCTATAAGTGGTAGAATTACAACTAGATCTTATGATGCAAAAGATGGTACTAAGAGATATGTTACAGAAGTAGTTGCAGATATGATTAATGGAGTAAGCTTTTTATCAAAAGGTAATGGAAATAATTCAAGCACAGGAAATAGCAATCCAGGTAATGATAATAATGATGCATTTGGAGATATGGGATTTGATAGTGATATGACACCAGTAGATGATGGAGATATGCCATTCTAATGGATACATCAAGAAAAACTTTGACTGATAGGAATACATGTAACTTTTGTATTCACTATCAGCAAAAGATAAGCAACAGTGGTAAAAAGCTGTGTAGGGGTAAATGTAGGGTAACAGGAACTTATAAGCAGAGAACTAATTATAAATGCAAAAAGAATTTTCAAGATAATGGGCAGATGAAATTATCTATTGAGCAAGAGAGTAAAGAGGATAATATAGAAGAGATAAAAGGCAATCAATTAGAGATAGATGACTTTTTAAAAGATGAAGATAAGAGTAGTTTAAAACCCTATCAATTAAGCTTTATAGAGTTATAACAGTAATTGTTTAAAATGAGAATTAAATTATAGAGGTGTAAAAATGAGTAAATATAGAAAAAAACCAGTTGAAATAGAAGCTGTTAAATTTGATGGAACTGACGAAAGTGTTGAATGGTTATTACCTCAATTAAAAAGTGGGGAAATAGGTAGGGCTTGTAATAAATTATATATAAAAACATTAGAAGGAGTTATGGAAGCTAAAGTTGGGGATTACGTAATAAAAGGTATTAATGGTGAATTTTATCCATGTAAACCAGACATATTTGAAAAAACTTATGAGAAAGTTATTGAAGTAACAGAAGATGATAGAAAAGATATATTAAAAGCAAGCATTGAGTATGACAATAGATTAGGATATTAGTTCATAATTCATAGAAAATAGGAGGATTTATGAAGAAGTTAAAAAAGCTCACTAGAGAACAAAAGAAAATAGTTATAGAGAATGGTATGGATCCAAGAGAGTTCTTAGCAGAAAGAGATACTCCAGAGGTGTTTATATTTGTGAATAAGAGAACTGGAGAGAAGTTTGAATTTAATAAATAATGCAAAGGGTGAGAATATGGATAATAGAAATGGGGATAAAGGGAATAAAGAATTTAAAAAAATAGAAGAGATGCTTTATAATTATTTTAATAAAGAAAAGAGAATAGATGCTTTAAAACATCAGATAAAAATATTAGATAAGCAGATAGAAAAGATAGACAATGATTTAAGGACCTGCAATATAACATTAGAGGAAGAAAGCTCAAGCCCTTCATTTGATGAAAGAGTGCAAACTTCAAGTGATGGAATGAGTTATGCTGAAAGAGAAGTAATGAGAATTACTGACTTAAAGATAAAGAGAAAGCATGAAAAAGAATTAGAGAAAGAAGAACTGTTGGGGCTAATAGACAAGATAGAATTAGATAATGCTATATTAGAATATAATATTCAATCACTTAATTCAGAATGGTACAAGCTAATAGAATTAAAGTATAAGTTTAAAAAGAAAGAGCAACAGATTTCAGAGGAACTTAACATAAGTCAGAGTCAAGTAAACAGGATTAAACAGAAGATAATAGCTGATATAAATAGATGGGAAGATTGGAAGAGGACCAAATAAGCGGTACTAAAATACGGTACTTTGTGGTACTGCTTCGGTACAAGGAATATTTGGAAGTGAAAGTATTATGAAAGAATTAATTAAATAACTGCATAAAAAGTGCATAAAATAAGGGTAATGTAGTTTAAAAAATATGGTAAAATATTTATAGATGATTTTATCATTATTATTCTAGCCAATACAATTGATACGAGTAAAGAGCATCTGCAAGTAAGCAGGTGCTTTTTATTATGCTTTTTATGAGGGGGTGAGGGCGTATGGAAAAGGAATATTTAATTTTAAAATGTAATAAGTGCAAAAAGACTACAATAGTTTTGTTTAGACAGGTTGATTTAAATGGGTTCTTAGTATGTTCTCATTGTAGTAGTAAAAAAGTAAATGTAGTTGGAAGTACAGATGATGCAAGAGAATGTATGGAACATGCAGTATATAAAAGAGAAAAAGGTGCATTAAAGCAAATTAAATAGATATAAGGTAGGTAAACATAATATGAAAAAGATTAGTAAGATTGAAGCAAAGAAATTAAGGAAATTAGGTAAGAAGGTAAAGACTACTCATAATGGGTATTACTTAATGAATGTATAATATATAGTTTAATTCCAGGAGCGGGTGGTGTAGATGTAATGGCAAGGGCACCTAATGAAAAAGTAAGCGAAGCTTATGAGTTATATAAAAAAGGGTATAAGCTTATAGAGATATCTAGAGAGCTAGATATACCAGATGGGACTGTCCGTAGATGGAAGAAAACATACGGATGGGATAGCGAACGTTCGCAAAATAATAATGAACGTTCGAATAAAAAAGTTAATAATAAAAGTATAAAGAGAGAGCCAATTGCAGATGAGGTTAAGGAGGTAATAGAGAATACTGAATTAAATGATAGGCAAAGGCTTTTTTGCATTTATTATATTGAAGATTTTAATGCTACTAAGGCATATAAGAAAGCTTATGATTGTAGTTATGCTACAGCTAAAGTAGAAGGATGTAAAAACCTAAAAAAACCTAACATTAAAAAAGAAATAGATAGACTTACTAAAGAGTGTTTAGAGGAGCAGGAAGTAGAGGCTAAACTGTTAAATAAAAGATTATTTGAAACTTACATGAGAATTGCATTTGCTGATATAGGAGATTATTTAAGCTTTGGACATGAAGAGCAAAAGATTTGGAAAATGAATGAAGATGGTAGCTATCAACCAGTAATTGATCCTGAAACAGGAGAACAAAAGACTAGAAAGTATAATGTGGTTAATTTGAATAAAAGTAAAGATGTTGATACAACAATTATAAGTGAGATATCAGAGGGTAAAGATGGTGTAAAAGTAAAACTCCATGATAAAATGAAAGCTTTAGAATGGATTGATAAACACTATGGAGAAGGAACACTTGAACAAAAGTTAAGAATAGATAAACTTAAAGGTGAAGTTGATAAGCTAGTTAATACAGATAAGGATAAACCAATAGAAATATTAATCAAGAGAAAAGAGAGGGATTAGTAATGATTGAAAAAGAAGTTAATCCACGTTTTGAAGATTTTATATTTGATTGGAATTATAAAAACTATTTTTTAGTTGGTGGTTATGGTTCTTCTAAGAGCTACCATATAGCAACTAAGATAATACTTAAATTGTTAGAAGAAAAGCGAACAGCATTAGTAGTTCGAGAGGTCTATGATACTATAAGAGATTCGTGCTATTCATTACTAGAGGAAATAATAATAGATTTAGGAATTGATGATAGAGTAAGATGTATTACATCTCCTATGCAAATAAGATTTCCAAATGGTAGTAAGATTATTTTTAAAGGTATGGATAAACCAGCAAAGCTTAAATCAATTAATAATGTCTCTTTGATATGGATAGAAGAGTGTTCTGAGGTTAAATATGCAGGATTTAAGGAATTACTGGGAAGATTAAGGCATCCCACATTAAAACTACATATGATACTTTCAACTAATCCAGTTTCTAAAAGTAATTGGTGTTATAAACACTTTTTTAATGATTCAAAGAATGGTGTTTTCATACTAGATGATAAGCAATTATATAAAGAAAAGACTATAGTTATAAAAGATACGTATTATCATCATTCAACTGCTGACGATAATTTATTTTTACCAGTAAGTTATATAGAGCAATTGGAAGAACTTAAAGTATATGATCCGGACTTATATAGAATAGCTAGAAAAGGCCAATTTGGAATTAATGGGAAAAGAGTTTTACCACAATTTGAAGTACGTCCTCATCATGAAGTTATTACAAGTATTAAGAAAATTAATAAATGTATTAAAAGAGTTGGAATGGACTTTGGATTTGAAACTTCATATAATGCGTTAATTAGAATGGCTATAGATGATGAAGAAAAGATTTTATATATTTATTGGGAATATTATAAAAATCAAATGACAGATGATAAGACAGCTATAGAAATTGCTGAATTTAAAGAAAGTAAGGAATTAATAAGGGCAGATAGTGCAGAACCTAAAACCATTAGCTTTTACAGGCAAGAAGGTTTTAACATGCTTGGAGCTAAGAAATTCCCAGGCTCAAGACTTCAAAACACTAAGAAAGTCAAAAGATTTAAAAAAATAGTTTGTTCTAGCAATTGTACCAATACTATAAATGAACTTGAAGATTTAACATTTGCTGAAAATAAAGATGGAGAAATAATTGAGGATGAATTCAATATAGATCCACATACTTTTAGTGCTATTTGGTACGGATTAGATGGTTATGAAGTATCAAATTTAAAAGAGCAAAAATATGATGACAAGCTATATAAGAAGGGTAGAAATGTCATTAAAAACAATACTAGAAATAAAAGAGGAGGTGTTATTTTCTAATGAGTACGATTAAAGAAACACTTTTAAACTTAGATTCAAGGGAGAAATCAGAAAGAAGAAAAGTAGAATTTGATTATTATTTTTACAGAGGGGCATGTGAAGATAGAGATATTGCACTTAAGAAACCTTCATACTGGGGACAAAACTGGGAAGAGAAAGATGATGTAGATTACATACCTACTCAAGATATAAGAAATAAGGTCAAGCCTCTTCTAAGAAAGCAAGCTAGATGGATGTTTAGTAAGGAGCCAGATATTCTTATTATTCCAGCTGATAAAAAACAAAAAGAAACAGCTGAGGAACTTAGAAAGTTCATAGATGATACACTTAGAAAGAATCTATTTTGGAAAAAGACAAGACAAGCTTTCTTGATGTCTACAATTAAGAAAAGAGTAATGCTTAGAGCAGCTGCTGGAAAAGGTAAGCTTAATCTAAGATATGAAGATATTGAAAACTTTTCATATAAGGAAATTGATGGCCAAGTAATGGAGGCTAGATTTTTTCAGGAAGATTTAAATAATGTCTACCATGAGAATGAAGAGGATAAAAAAATATATTATATTCATAAATTCTACTATAAAAAAGTCGAAGAAAATGAGCCTGAAAAAGCTGTATATTGCAAGCAAAAATTTAATGGAAGTGATTTATTAAATCCAATTGAAGAGCAAGAACAAGAGATAGGGTTTGATATAAATAAGATACCAGTATGGTTAATTAAGAATGGTGGAGAACTTGGAGAAGAATTTGGGGAAACTGATTTACATGATTTAAAGCCTATTCAAAATCAATATAATAAAACAATATCAGATGCAGCAGATGCAATTAAATTCGGTTTATTTGGAACTGAAAATGTAGTAGATGGTAATGAAGATGATGTAAATAAGTTTGAAGTTGCACCAGGAGCATTAAGAGCTATACATACTGATGCACAAGCTTTAACAGAAGGTAAGCAGGCAACTATAAGCAAGTCAGAATATAGTTTAACTGGAATTAATGCAGTTGAGACATATTTAGATAGAGCTGAAAAAGATATGAATTTTATCTTAGATATGCCTAGTTTAGATGATATGAATAATATTCCATCAGCCAAGGCTATGAGGTATCTTTATAATGACTTGATAGCAAGATGTGAAGAAAAGTGGAATGATTGGGGCCCTGTACTTGAAGAAGTAATAAGATATATTATTTCAATAGCACAAGAAGCTAAACTTCCAGGATTTAATCCTAAGTGGAATGATTTAGAGTTTACTCTTATTTTTAATCATAATTATCCTATTCCTTCAGATGAAGAAGAGAAAAAGACAATGGCTATTTCTGAAGTAAGTAATAAAGTTAGATCAGTTAAATCTTATCTTAAAGAATTTAGTAATGAAGATGATTTTGTTGGAGCTTACCAAGAAATACTTAAAGAGCAAAGTGAATTTGCAGGTACTGAAATGTCAGAGTTTGCTACTGCAAATTATTCTGATGATGATAGTGACACTAAAAAAGATGGAATTAAGAATATGGAAGAGGAAGATGAAAAGGTTCGTGATTTAGATGATGAGTAGTCAAAAAATTTATGAACAGCTAGTTATTGAAAGTATAAAGAAAAGAAATAATCTTACTGATGAAAGTATAAGAGAAATAAGGAAGCTCTATATTAAATGCGCTAATAACATAATAAGTAAGATTCCTAAGACTAATGGAGCAGCTACCAGAGCATGGTTAAGTGACTATGAAAAGTATTTGAAAAGTGAAATAAATTCATTAAACAATGAGTTAATCAATCTTTCTAAAAATTCTATCAATGAATCATCAAAGTTAGCTGCTGAAATAGATGGAGACTTTTTTAGCTTCATAAATGGCAAATACAACCTTGATATTGATAAGGAGCTTCTAGATATAATTTATTCAAGTGACATTAAAATAATAAACAGAATAATAAGAGGTTCATTCTATAAAGATAATAGGAGCTTATCTGAGCGTATTTGGGGTTATAGTGATAAAACATACAACAACATAAGAGAAATCTTACTAGAGGGCATTGTGGAGAAGAATAGCTATAAAGAAATAGCGAAAAGATTAGAACAATATGTTAATCCTAGAAAAAGAGTTAATTCTAAAGTAGGAGATATAACTAAGACATATGGTAAGATTGAAAATTCTTCACTTAGACTTATAAGGACAACTATCAGTCAAGTTTATCAAGCTGAGTTTATAAGTAAAGCAAAAAGAAATCCTTATGTTGAAGGTATTAAGTGGAATTTATCAAATGCTCATGGTAGCAGAATGCCTTATGGTGATATATGTGATGAATATGCAAATCAGAATGATTATGGTTTAGGTCAAGGAGTATTTAAAAAGAGTAATGTACCTCTTCAACATCCTAACTGTATGTGCTATATGACCAGTGTTATTACAAAGGATTTAGAAGATATAGCAAGTGAAATAAATGATTGGATACATGGGGCAAGTAATTCTAAATTAGATAAGTTGGTGGCATGATGAAGAAAATAGTATGTGATTTATGTGAAAAAGAGTTTAAGTTAACTCAAAATAAAATAAAGACAGTTAAGGTTACAGAGGATATATCAAAGATGTACTTTAAATGTCCTAAGTGTAAGCATGAGTATTTAATTGCATATCAAAATAGAGAAATGCAAGATAATGCTAAAGAGATTCAAAGACTTTATGAAGAATCGAAAAAGAAAGAACTTACATTTCAGGATCTTGAAGAGATAAATAAAAAGGCAGAAGATTTAAAGAATAGAAATATTGAATTAAATGCTAGATTTATAAAATTTTTTGAGAAATAAAGTGAGAGTGATAAATCATGGCTAATTTTGTTGTGGAATTTGATTTATATAAATTTGCACCAGAGTTTAGAAAAATACACTCTATAGCTATTTGGGGCGGTAAATGTAAAAATGCAAAAACAAGAGATAAAATTTTCAAGCATTGTATTAAGTCTATTAAAAATATGAATTTTGACAAAAGTGCTTTGAAATTATCGGTAAAGTCTTAGGAAACTAAGGCTTTTTATTATATCTTTTTTAGAGTTGCAGATGTAAAAGAACAATTCTAATACCAACTATTCATCAGAAAAGATGTAAAAATCGTAGGGAGGTACAATATGGATTTTAAAGAATTATTAAAAGCTCAAGGGCTTAGTGATGACCAAATAAAGGCTATTACTAAATCTATGAAAGAAAACAAAATCTATACAACTAGCGAAGAGAATATTGATACTCGCTATGCTAAGTTGAAAGAGAAAAAAGAGGATTTAGAAACTCAATTAACTAGTGCTAATGATACTATTAAAAACTTAAAAGCTTTAGAAATTGATAATACAAAGCTTAAAGATGAAATATCTAAGTTTGAAACTACTAAGGCCAATTATGAAAAGGCCTTAACAGAAAAAGATTTTAACTATGCTTTAGAAGATGCCTTAAAAGGTTCTAAGTCTAAAAACACTAAGCTAGTTAAAGCTTTATTAGATATGGAGAAGATCAAGTATGAAGATGGTAAGATAGTAGGATTAGATGAGCAACTAAAGACTATTAAAGAAGAAAATTCATTCTTGTTTGAAAAGGAAGTGCCTGGAGCACCGGACTTTACAACAGGTGGAGGAAAAGGTAGCCATGACAATAAAGGTGAAAATAAAACTTTTGTTGATAGAATGGTTGAGACAAAGACAGCTGAGATAAATACAGCACATGAAGTAGATAAGTTTTTTAAATAAGGAGTGTTTTAAGTGAGACAATCAAGTTATTCAGTAGGAACTAAACAAAAGGATATATTTGCTGTTGCTGGTTCTAATTTTATGAATGTAAATATTAAATTAACCAAAACAACAGTAAATTCAAAATTAGTAAATGGAATATTACCAGCAGGTACAAGAATTGCTAAGGATGGTTCTATAGCAACTGAAGGAAGCTCAAGTGCTGCTTCAACAGCTTATGGAGTATTAGTGAATGATGTAGATTTTAACAATTCTACAGGTACTGAGATAGGTTCAGTATGTATCTTTGGATTTTTAAGTGAAGCAAGGATAAATGAATATACTTCAGGAACAGTAAGCGAATATGAAAAAGCTGCATTAAATATGATCAAATTTTTATAAAAGTAAGAGGTGATATAAATGGATTTAAAAGAATTTTTAAACTCAGAGAACATTGCATTATATATTAATAAATTACCAGCAGAAAGCACGTTAGATAGTGTATTATTCCCAGATGATAAACAGTTAAGCATGGAAATTGAACAAGCTGAAGCAGAAGATGAAAGAGTACAAGTATTAAAGGTATCTCAATTCGATGTGGCTGCTAAAAAGAGAGCATTGAATGCAAGTGTAGACATTAAAAAGCATGAAATGCCATTTTTCAAAGAATCAATAGGTATCAACGAAAAGACAAGAAGAGATATTATTCAAGCCAAAAATAGTGGGAATCAAACGATTATTGAACATCTAATGAAGAAAGTATTTGATAACTATGCGAATTTGGTTGATGGTGGTATTAATCAAATGAGAAGAATGAGAGCTCAAGTAATTCAATTTGGTGCAATTAACCTTGTAACAGATGAAGGTGATGTTGTAGTAGATTTCAACATTCCTGCAAATCAAAAGATTACATTAAATAGCGATAAAAAATGGAATGTTGCATCTGCTGATATTATAGGAGATATCCTTAAATGGCAAAAAATATTTGTTAAGGCTGGTAGAAAAAAGCCTACTCGTCTTATTATGACAGAGGAAACTTTTGAAAATACAATAATGATTAATACAGCTATTAAAAATGATATGGCAAATAGAATGATTGCAGTTACTCCTACTTCAAACTTAATTATTACTCAAATTGAATTTTTAAATTACTTAAAGAGCAGATTTGGTTTATCAGTTGCGTTTGTAGATGGTTCATTCATTAATGAAGATGGTGAATCACAAAACTTCTATGAAGATGGAAGAATTTCATTTATCCCAGAAGGTACTTTAGGGAAATCAAAGTACTCATTCACTCCAGAAGAGTATGATAAAATATATGGTTCTAAAAAGATTGATACATCAGTTGTTAAAACAGCAATAGCAATAACAACTATGGTAAATGAGGATCCAGTAACAGTTGATACAAAAGTATCTATGATAGGTATGCCACAACTAGACAATCCTAAAGGAATGTTAATTGCAAAGGTATATTAATAAGAGGGGAGCAATTCCCTCTATCTATTTTAGGAGGGGAATATGGACCAAATAGAAAAATTAAAGATACTACTTTTAGAAGATAAGTATCCATACTTTGATGAAGATACATTGGAAGAGTTTTTAAAGGAAAATAATAATGATGTTTATAAAACGGCTAGTGAGTTATGCTATTTAAAAGCTGATGGTGATACATCTGTAAAAGTAGGGCCTATTGAAATAGAATCACCTGGTAGTGCTTTTTGGGTACAGTTAGCAGTACAATATCTTGAAAAATCAAAGAAATTAAATGCAAGTGGTAATTCATCTTCTACAACTGGATATAAAACTAGGATGAGAAGGTGTTAGTGTGGCCATAAATAAGGATTATGTTAAAAAGAAAGTTGCACAAGCTATAAAGCAAATGCCATCTGTAGGTATTGTTGTAAGGGAAAAATACAGCAAGTATAAAGAGTTAGAAGCTTACAGTAAAATTTGTGAAATAGAAGGTGTTTTATATAGTGATGAAAGTAATACAAAATCTACAATTGAATTAACTAATAATGGGCTTGAACTTCCTAAGTCTTATAAAAACTTTATAGCAGTCTATAATGAAAAAACTGCAGCTATAGAACAAAAAGATTATATTTTTATAGATGATATTTGCTACAAAGTAATAGATCCAGGAGAGAATATGAAAATATATTGCCTGATGAAATTAGAAAAGCAAGATGGTATGTCTATTAAAGATTTAATTATCACTAAAAATAATAGTGAGTATGAAGTAGTATGAGTTTTAAATTAGATTGTTCAGATATTTTTAAAGGCTTAGGAAATTTTGAAATGAAAGTTAAAGTAGGAACTAGAAAATATGCAGAAGTATCAGGTGAAAAGATGGTTAATTATGCAAAGAGTAATGCTAAGTGGCATGATATTACTGGTAATTCAAGGCAGACTATAGATTCTACAGTTAATTCACATGGCAATAATCAGAAAATTACTATTGCAGGGCACACACCTCATTTTAAATGGTTAGAGCTAGCCCATGAAAAGAAATATGCAATTTTAAATCCTACTATAAAGAAGTTAGGACCTGAGATTGTGAGAGGGTGGGTGAGTATAATTAAATGATTATAAAGGTATTTGATTTACTAAGTGCTAATGGGATTGATACTTATTTTATAGGACAGCATAAAGGTGAATGCTTAAGAAAATATGTTGTATTAAAAGATGATGGAACTAATAGCGATAATGGTATTAATGGTACTAGCTATATAGACATCATTTTTTTTGTACCAGAAAATGAATTCATGAAGTGTAATGACTTCAAAAAGCAGGTTATCAGTATATTAAAAGATTGTAAATCTATTAAATATACAGGAAGTGAAACATCAATTATAACTGATAATGATAAGAAAGCATTAACATTTTCAGTTATGTATGAAGTTAAAAGAAAATTAGTATAAGAGGTGATATTATGTCAGTTGAAAATTTAACAGAAATTCCTTTAGTAAATATCGTAAGAGCTGAAATAATTACAGAGGAAGAGGTTTCAAAAACATATAGATTTGATACAGCAGATGAAGCTACATATACTGCTGTAACAAGTGAAGGGCAAGAAACTATTCATAGAACAAAGAATGTAATTCATGCTGTTAATAGAACTGAAGATATTCAGTATGGATCAGATATTAATATGAAGAATGCAAACTTTATTCCAGAAGTACTTGCAATTGTAGATGGTGGTACGCTGGTAAAGAGTGAGAATAAAGTTACTGGATACAATCCTCCGGTAGTTGGTAAGCCGGTTAAAAGAACATTATTTACTCTTAACATCTATTCTGAAGAAAAGGATATAGATGGAGAAACTAAGAAATATGCAAAATTTAGTTTCCCTTCATGCAAAGGAAAACCAGCGTCATTCTCATTTAAAGATGGAGAGTTTATGACACCATCATATACAATTTCATCAAGAACACCATCTGGGAGAGCACCTTATGACTTAACAATTTTAGAAGGATTACCAGAATAGAAGGAGGGTAACACATGGCAGTTACAAAAATAGAGGAATTAAAGAAGTTATCAAAAGGAATTGAGGTAGAGTTACCAGGTTGGGATGAAACGCCGTTTATTTGCAAATTAAAAAGGCCAAGCTTATTAAATTTAGCAGGAAATGGACAAATACCAAATGAATTATTAAATGCAGCTTATATTGTTTTTAATGGATCTAGTGATAAAAGAGATGTTGTTAGCTTAAAAGAAAGAAATGAATTATTCACTATTGTTGCAAAAGCTGCCATGGTGGAGCCTACTTTTGAAGAATTACAGGAAATAGGTTTAGAGTTGACAGATTTACAATTAATGCAAATATTTAACTTTACACAAGTGGGGTTAAATGGGCTTATATCCTTTCGTACAAAGCAGTCAAATATTAAGAATACTGAGAATAAGCGAAAAGTATAATGAAAGACCTAGTAAGGTTATGGGGATAGAAAATACAGCAGAAGCATTTAAATTTGATGAAGCATGTATGTATATACTGTCTAATAAATCTACTAGGGAAGTAACTCGAAATGGAAAACAATATATAGAAGAATACTGGATTAACAAGCCTAAATGGAATGATGTAATTGAAGAAAAGAGAACAAATAACTCTGAATTAATTGCAGCAATGCAAGAAAATTTGAAGAAGTATAAAAAATAAAGGAAAATTTCATAAAATGTAGAATAATTATTAATGATAAATTAAATAAAGGGGTTTAATGAATGAAAAAATTATTAATTATTTTACTAATGGGAATTAGTCTTGTAGGTTGTGGAAATACAGCAAATAAAAACGAAACTGCAGATAAAACAGTAACTATTGATTCTCAAGATAATGTTGAAACAAGTACTGATGAAAATACTACTTCAAATGAAATTGTAGAAACTGAGTATCTTAATGAAGGAGAAAAATTCCTAGCTGACACAGAAAAAGGTCAATATGAATTTACTGTTTTAAGTGCTGAGTATTTAGGAGTTCATTCTGGGGATACTAATAATGATCAAAGATTGAAAATTACCTTCGAGATAGATAACATTTCATTTAATGGGAGAGCATTAGACAGTAGTGGTAATGAAGTAGAAACAGGTTGCGTAGCAATTGAGGCTAGAGATCTAAAGGTAAAAGATGATAGTAATTACATTTTAGAGGTAATGTCTACTGGCTGGGATAATGATATGACTAATTATGATGTTGATGTAGCTAAGGGCGAAAAGGTAATTAAAACATATACTTGGAAGTTGAGAGATGTTAATACAGAATATGTTTATATAAGTTTCTCAAGAATGACTGATGAGAATAAGGAATTTAAAGTAAAAGTTAATAGATAATTAAATATATAAATTTAAAAAGAGCTTTCGTAAGAAGGCTCTTTTTTTGTTCTATCAAGAAAAGAGGTGAGAAGAATGAGTATTAATGTTGGTACAGCAGAAGCTTATTTAAATCTTAATTACAATGGATTTACACAAGGCATACAAACTGCTACACAACAGCTTAATACATTTATGGATAACACTCAAAGCTCTGGAGATAGAATAGAAGCTTTAGGTGGAGCAAGTACAAGTGTTGGAGGAACATTGACAAAAACACTTACACCAGCAGTAACAGCAATCGGTGCTGCAAGTGTTAAAGTTGCTGCTGACTTTGAAGAAGGAATGTCACAAGTACAAGCTATTTCAGGTGCTACTGGGGAAGATATGGAACTCTTAAGTGCAAAAGCTAAAGAGTTAGGGGCAAACACTAAGTTTAGTGCAACAGAAGCAAGTGAAGCATTTAGTTATATGGCTATGGCTGGATGGAAAACGACAGATATGCTTGCTGGTATAACAGGAATAATGGATTTAGCAGCTGCAAGTGGTGAAAATCTTGGAGTCGTATCAGACATTGTGACTGATGCTTTAACAGCATTTGGATTAAGTGCAAGTGATAGTGGACATTTTGCTGATGTATTAGCAGCTGCAAGTAGTAATGCAAATACTAATGTAAGTATGCTTGGAGAATCATTTAAATACATAGCACCAGTTGCTGGTTCAATGAATTACTCTATTGAAGAGACGGCCGTTGCACTAGGAATACTTGCAAATAACGGAATTAAAGCTAGTCAAGCAGGTACAACTTTAAGATCTGGACTTGCTCAGTTATTAAAACCTAGTGACACTGTTGTTGCTGCATTAAGCAAAATTGGATTGTGGGTTGATAGGTCCGAGGAAGGACTAGAAGATTTAAACTTAGCAATAATGAATACTGATGGAACATCTAAAACATTAACAGAAACAATGGATACTTTAAGAAGTGCATTTAGTGGTTTAGATGAAGCTCAGAAATCTCAATTAGCTGCACAAATATTTGGTACAGAAGCTATGTCAGGATATTTGGCAATTATTAATACCAGTGAAGAAGATTATAATAAATTAACAAATGCAATTAATAATTGTGATGGTGCAACTGCAAAAATGGCTGAAACTATGCAAGATAACTTAAAAGGTAAAATAACACAATTAAAATCTGCATTAGAAGGTGCTGGAATTGCTATTGGTGAAAAATTGATGCCTGCTTTAACTGATATAGTTAAAGGTATAACTAATACTGTTTCATCTTTCAATAAGTTAGATGAAGGAACTCAAAAATCAATTGTTAAGTTTGGTCTTATAGCAGCTGCGGCCGGACCAGTAATAAGTGTAATTGGAAAATTAGTTACTGGTATTGGTGCATTAGTTAATATATTTAGTGCAGCAAGTGGAGCAGTAGTTGCAATGTCAAGTGTGCTTACTCCGTTGGGTGTTGTTGTTGGAACAGTAGCAGCTGGAGTACTTTTATGGAAGAAAAACCAAGATTTGATGAATGGCACTGTGCTTGATTCAAAAGAAAATATGGGATTATTTGAAAGAGCTTTAGCTTCACTACAAGGAGAAACAGTTTATACGAAAGAAGAATTGCAAGAATTAGGTTATACATTTGATGATATAACAGATGTTAATAAAGACTTACAAGATGCAATTTATGAAAGTAAAAGAGATTTAGCTGATTTTAAAATGGTATTGCATGATACCACATTAGATAATACATTTACTCAGGAAGAAGCAAATAATTTAGTTAGCAGGGTAGATGGTGCTTTCCAGAGTTGCCTTGAAGCTATTGAAGAAAAGTATGGTGCCACACAAGATGCTATGAGTGAAATGTTCTCAGTAGATGGTGTTATAAATGAAAATGAAAGCAAAATATTAACTTGGTATCAAACACAGCAGGATCAAATGACAGCTAAAGCTTCTCAACTTCAAGAAGAAATTAATCAAATAATTGCAAATAGGACTGCTAATGGAGGAGAACTTACTGAGCAAGAAATTAATCAAATTCAGAATAGATATGCAAAAATAAAGCAAATTGAATTAGATTGTCTAGCTGATAATGAATATGAAAGAATAAGAGCTCAACAAGAATTTATTTTAGAATCTAATGATTTAGATTTAGAAGGGCTTTCAGAGTTAGTTAAGAACAGGCGTGAGAAATATGATGAACAAAATAAAGATGTTTTAGCTAATTATAATACTCAAATTGAGTATTTAAAAAACCATTTAGGAGAAATGGATTATGAAACTAGAATTGCAGCAGAAGCTCAAATAGAACAATTAGAAAAAGATAGAGATAAAGAACTTGAAGTTAATCGTGAGTATTATAGTAAAGATATTGATTATGTAAGAGAACATTATGGAGATTTGGTTGACCAAATAGATTTATATTCAGGAAATGTAAAAAGCAGAAAAGATAGACATTATGAAGAATTATTAAATAAAGATTTACAATACTATGCTAATACACAAGCTATAACAGAAACTGGACTTACAACTTTATATAATACTACTACTGGAACATGGGATATGGTATATGCAAAAGTAGATGAAACAACAGGTCAATTAGTAGGGATATACGATATTCAGACGGGGAAAGTAAAAGCTATGACAGAAGAAATAGCTGAATCATTAACTAATGAAGCTAGGGAATGGTATAATTTACAAGATTCAACGGTAGCGGTAGCAATAGCAATGGGGCAAGCATGGGTTGACTCAACTGGTAGAATTGTTAATGCTAATGGTGATGTAATTGGCTCACTTAGAAATGTAACAGATAACGCTAATGGTACAAAATCAGCTCTTATTGATTTAGATGGTAGAACTTATAGAGTTAATGTGGATGGCGATGGAGCAATAACTATTCTTGGAGACATACAAAATAGAGTTAATAGTTTACCTAGTAGAAAAGATATATCAATCAATGTTTATCAAAATGGCAATACGCCTTTAGGTGGGCCAGTATCAATAGAAGAAGAAAAAAACAACTATGCAACTGGAACTGAAAATGCAATGCCTGGTATATCTTCAGTTGCAGAATATGGGCCAGAGTTAGTATTAGGGAATGATAGTGCAAGTTTATATACTTCAAGGTCAGTAGTTGGATTAGAAGGTGGAGAAACTATTTATAATGCAAGGCAAACTAGTGATATTTTAAGAGGCATGGATAGTTCATCTAATGATGATGTTGTAAATGCAATAAATAATACTAATGCTAAATTAGATGTTTTAGTTAAAAAGATTGATAAGTTAGAAACTGGAAGGTCAATTCATGCAGATGTTATGAATTTTGTAGATCAAGGTTCAAAAAAAGCTAATTTAAATATGATAAAAAGAACATTTGAAAGTGTTAAATAGGAGGTGGCATAGTAGTGTTTACTTTCGATAAAATTATTTTAGGTGGTTTGCAGATTATGCCATCTGAAAATTATAGTGCAGATATAAAGGGATTATTTGATAGCGAAAATACAAATAATACAAGCAACCTTATAACTGATGGTGAAAAGCCTGGCTTAATAAAAAGAAACGCAAAAACAATAACCATAAATGTTTATAAGCTTAAGGATAATTTTAAAGCATTACTTCAATTAAATTATATCTTGGATCAAGGAGAAATAGATTTAGAGTTCAAAATAGATGAGTTTAATGATATATTTTCTTGTAAAATCCTCAAAGAAAGTGTAGCTTATGACGACTTTGGCAATTGTAGTATCATCTGTAAAATATGTAGTTCAAACATAGAAAAAAGAGATTTTAACGAATTAACTTTAGAGATGCAATATGAAGGTGGATATAGTTTATCACCTTTAGGATACAGCTTTCCAGTAGAAGGATATACTTTCAATGAAGTTGTTAAAGGGAATGAAGGTGTAGTAATTAATGAAGGTTATAAAACTGTGTATCCATTGATAGAAATAAAAGGTGAAACAAATAGTATAACTGTATCTAATTTAACCACAAACGAAGTATTTAATATCAATACTGATTTAAACACTGAAGAAGTTATATATATTGATTGTAGAAAAGAATCAAGAGGCGTATATAAGATAAATTCATTAGGGAAAAAGGTTGATTTATTATCATGTAAAAATGGGGTTTGGATTTCACTTATTAATGGAGAAAATGTACTTAACGTAAGTTATGAAGGTACTGCAGAAGTAAAAATTAAGTGGAAGGAGAGTTATTAACTATGGAGTTTTTTATAAAGTTATATGATTCTTCGCATTGTATTCTAGATGAAGTTTATGAGATTTCAGATATAGAGTATGGATTTACTGTAAATGGCATAGGAAAAGCTATTATAAATGTTCCGTACTATGCTGATAAAACTAATGACAGAAATTATAGAATCGGAAATGATGTAGAAATTTATAGAATCGAAGATAATAAAGAAATTTTAGAGTGGTATGGTGTAATTTATAATTCAATTCCAAATGGAAGTGATTTAGAAGTTGAATGTTATGGGTATGGAAGAAAAGTACAAGACAGAATGTTCACTCAATATATTACTCAAGGCTCTACAACACTAAGAGGCACGTATGATAAAGTAATTTACTCCATGTTATCTAATATAAACTCATATATGGACACTGGTATAAGACAAGGAGAAGCTCAATCAAATACTCTAGAAACAGAAAGAATTATCAATTGGAATGATAATTTTTATGATAAGTTAGATGAGTTTACTACAGATAGTAATTATTATTGGGATATAAATGAAAAAAGAGAGCTTAATCTTAGTACAAGCATAGGGAGTAACAAAACTTACTATGAGATAAATGATGAAGTAAATGTAGTAGATACAATTAATATAAGTACCAGTGGAGAGATATATAATCATGTTATTGCTAAAAATACCTATACTGAAGATGATAGCGATGTAGAAGTAACATTAATAAGCGAAGCCAAAGATGAAGATAGTATAGCCCTTTATGGCCTTCATAGCAAGGAATTAAGTGTTAATGATATTCACATACAGGCAACACTTGATGAGTATGTAAAAAGGGAGTTGGAAAAATGCAGTAGTCCTATTTTATCACTTACTTTAGAAGTAAGTAATAGTGGGACTTTTAATATTTTCAATGTAAAAAAAGGTGATGTTGTAACACTTAAATTAAGTAGTTTAAAAATGGATACCTCTATAAAGGTATTAGATTATAAAATAAAACCTACTAAAGAAACAATGATAGTTACTTTAGGTAATTGTTATTTCAGAGAAAATAGCGTGCAAAAATATAGATTTTAAGGGGATGATTAAATGGCTATAAAGCTTTTTCCATATGCTGATTCTACTGGCGAGATTAAATATTACACAACAGATCATATTGCAATTAATGGTAAGAATCTAAAAGAAAAAACAATATATTCAAATGGATTAAGTGTGAGTGCTAAAGCAAGTCCAAATTTAAGTGTAAATGTTGCAAGTGGTCAATGTTCATATAATGGTAAATTCTTAAATAGCACAACTACAGTAAATGTAACTATTAGTGCTAATACTACAAACTACAACCGTTATGATCTAATAGTAGCAGATTTATCATCAACTGGAAGTATTAAAGTAGTAACTGGTTCGGCTAGTGCTAATCCAACAACTCCAACTGCTGGAAGTAACCAGATAGTTTTAGCAAAGGTTTTAGTAGGAAGTAATGTAAGCTCAATTCAAGCTAATAATATTACTGACTTAAGATTTTCTACTTCTGGTCAGTATAAAGTTGAGTCTTTAGATACTTCAATACATCAACTAGAAAATAAAGTATCAGATTTGGAAGCAAATAAATCTACAAGAAGAGAATACTCAGGCAGTGGGGTAGTTAAATCAATAACAATAGAAACAAATAAAGAAGCTAAAATTAAAAGGCAATATTTAAAGTGTAGTCTTACTGCTGCAGAGTGGAAGTCAGCGTGGGAAAACCTAAACGCTGGAACCAATAACAACAATGGAGGTATTTGGATTCCTTTTTATGATGCTGTAAACACAAGCAATGTAATAGATGCTACAATTAATTTTATTGGATTAAATAAATGGGTTTGGTTAAATCAAGGTAGTTCTAAGATAGGCCAATATGGGATTGGAGGAATAGGAAGTAGTGGATGTTATGCTTTTATAGAGAATAAATTTCCAAACGAAACTACCATAGGAATAGATTTTACTATTTGCATTGCGGAAAAATATTAAGGGGATATTTATGAATATAGTAAGATTTTATGAAGGGTCTATTGTAGAAGATCCTGATAAAGAATATGAATTATTTAATAAAGTTATTACAAGTGATTGTGAACAAGAATATTACAAAGAAGCTGGCAAAAAGAAAACTTTGATAGAAATACAAGGGGATAAAATTAAAGAAAGTAAGTCGCTATTAGAAACTTATTTAAATGAACATCCTTTACTAAGTTCGGTAAAAAATAATGTTGAAAAATATTATACCTGTACTAAAGATAAACAAAATCAGTTGGTTCAAACTCTTTCACTTTATAATTTATCAATTCAAAGTAATACTAAATATAAGTGTATGTGGAATAGTATGGGACAACCATGTGAGGAATGGACTATTGATGAATTAACAATTTTATCATTTCAGATGCAATCATATGTATACCCATTTATACGCTATCAACAAGATATAGAAGTTAAAATAATGGAATGTAAAAATAAAGAAGAAGTTGAAATGATTGAGATAGATTATGCAAAAGTTGGTGTTAGCAATGATGAAGAAAACTATGATGAGTAGTATATTATTTTTTATTTATGGTTTTATGTATTATATAATTGAAGTTCTATATAGAGGATATAGCCATTGGAGTATGTTTTTTCTAGGTGGGTTATGTGGTGTTATTATTGGCTTGTTGAATGAAAAAAATAAAACTATCAGTGTATTGAAACAAGGCATATATGGCGCCTTAATAGTAACTATATTAGAATTTATAATAGGATACATAGTAAATATATTGCTAGGATGGAATATTTGGGACTATTCAAATGTTCCATTTAATTTTTTAGGTCAAATATGCCTACCATTTACTATAATATGGTTTATACTATCTGTGTTTTGTATATATTTAGATGATTTCTTAAGAGAAAAGCTTTTTAAATCTGAATAAAAAAAGAATAAAATTAGAATATTATGTTGGTATTTTATATGTTAGAATATTAATAGATAAATAATAAGAGTTTTGCGAGAGTGCAAAGCTCTTTTTTATTTATAAAAAAGGGGGGAAGTGAGCAAATGATTATTAAGACAACATTAACTATAAATGGTTATAAATCAAAGTTATCACCAAAATTGCAATTATATAAAGGGGATAGCGTTTTTGTGGAGTTCACATTGCTTAATAGTATAATAAGTTCTATAAATGGAGTTGAAGCTGAAGAAACACTTCCTATAGATCAGTTAGAAACTGTGAAACTTAGGCTTGTAACACCTAATGGAACTCCAACATTAGAAAGTACTAAAATAGTAGATAATAGAGTCCAGTTTAAAATACTTCCTGAGCATACAACTGAAACTGGAGAATATAGCTTTCAGATTATTTGCTATGATTCAGATGATTGTAAATTCCACATTCCACCTGCAACCTATTCAATTGAAAATCCAATAGGTGAGTCAGAATGAGTATTATAAGCAAAGTTGGAATTGATGCGAATGGCTATAAAGTCAAGCTTGATAAAAAATTAAGATTCTATAAGGGTGATTGCTTAAATCTAAGCTTTTCAATATCAAGTTCAATGATTAGTGAGATAGACTCGCAGGAAGTTATTAATGGGATGCTTCCAGTAGATAGTGAGAAGGTTAAAGTATACATACTTGCAGGTAATGAAAAAAAATCTGGCACTATTATTGCTGATAATAGAGTAGTGTTTAAGCTAAACTCGAATTATACAAAAGATATTGGCGTATTCCAATTACAATTAGTAATCATTGAATTTCAAGAAGATGGTAGCAAGGAGATTTTACATACTCCACCATTTGAATATGAAGTAGCAGAGCCGATAGCTTTATTTGATGAAGATCTAGAGGAAGATATTGCAAGAGTTGGGTATGCTGTTGTAGGAAGGTCTGTAGTTGCAGGTAATTCAATTACCTATGCAGAGGTAGAATTAGGATATGAAGAATGGAAAACAGGTGATTTAATTACCGCCGATAAGTTAAATAGAATTGAAGCTGCAATATATGAACATACACAAATGTTAGATGAATTGCTTTATAAAGCTATTACAATTAATAATTTTTCAATTTCTAAATCTACAGCAGAGTTAGGAGAAAAACTAATTGGATTAATACTAAATTGGAGTTATAATAAAACACCTACTTATCAAAAGTTAGATAATGTCTTAATTGATACTGAATTAAGAAAATATACAATTGAAAAGGAAATTTCCTCAAATACTTCTTTCAAACTAGAAGTAAGTGATGGAAAAACTACTGTAAATAAAACTACAAGTATAAACTTTTATAATGGTCGCTATTATGGAGTTTCTAATTCTGAAACTTATGATAGTGATTTTATTTTGTCTTTAAATAAAACTTTAACCAATAGCAGAGCATGTAATTTTACAGTTAATTGTGGGCCAGGGCAATATATATTCTTTGCTATTCCTACTAGATTTGGAACACCTACTTTTACTGTAGGGGGATTTAGTGGAGGTTTTAATAAGATTAATACTATAAGTTTTGTTAATAAGTTCGGATATTCTGAAAGTTATGATATTTGGAAATCTACTAATAGCAACCTAGGAAATACAACAGTAGTAGTAGGGTAGGTGATTAAATGGCTATTGAATTAATTGATAAGATTAAACAGAAAAATGGTGGAACTTTCAAATTAATTGATGCATGTGATGTTGAGATGAAAGATGGAAGTGATCTTGAAACCTATCTTGAAAATTTAGAACCAGGAAGTGGTGAATGTACTTCTACTGTTTATGCAGGAAATGAAGAACCTGAAGATGAAAATGTAGTTGTGTATATAGATACTAATGATGATATTGGTGAAGCTAATAACAATATTTCAGGAACTGTATTAGAAGAAATACAAGCTATGTTTAAATTTCTTAAAGGGAAAATAGATGCATTAGAAGCTGATAATATTATATTAAAAGCTGAAATTGAAGCATTAAAACAAGGGCAAATAGTTGTTCCGGACCCAGATGAAGAAGTCGTTACTATTACCGGTGCTGTATTATTACCAGATGGAACGCCTTTATTGTTTAATGATGAATCCTATATGCTTTATGGAAATGGTAGCATTTCATCTGCTGGAGGTATAGGCGAAGATAATATTTCTGTTACTGGAGCTATTTTATTAGATGATGGAACTCCACTTTTATTAAATGATGGTGCAGTTTTATTGTATGAGAATGGAAAAGTAACAACTGAATCTACAGCTGGAACAGTGGAAATAAAAGGTGCTATTTTACTAGATAACAACTCACCTTTACTGCTAAATAATGGTGATTATTTATTATATAACAATGGAGAAATAAAGGAGTGATAAAGTGGCTACAAATGTTACAGGTACTAAAATAACTGAATTATCTCAAAAAGCTAGTGTAAATAGTACAGATAAAATAATGGTTATAGACGGGACTGAAGCTAAATTAGTTGAAGTTAGCTTATTAAAGGGCGCTGATAATTTAACAGGTGAATATGTTGAGCTTAATGGATTAGATGGTAATTTATATAGGGTTTATGTAGATAGTGAAGGTAAAGCCAAGGCTATAAAAAGTGAAGCATTTACAGCTAATCCACCAAGTGTTGATAACAATCTTGAAGGGAAATATCAAGCTTTAATCATAAATCAAATGTGGGGAGGTGGAGAGAATTTAACCGGGACTGCTGTATCACATAGTTTTATAGAACTTTATAATTTAAATAAAGAAGAATTAAATTTAAAAGGTTTATATTTATGGTATAAGTCTGGAACAAGTGCTTGGGAAAGTTTAGAACTACAAGGGATTATTCCCCCATATTCAAGTTTTTTAATTAGAGGAGCTGAACACAATTCTATTTATAAAGATGATTGCCGTCTTAAGATAGAGGATTATGACCAACTTTTCCTTGATACTAATGGAAATCCTAAAAAGTTTTCTAGTAATGGTATGAGTGTATATATTTCAATAGGAAATGAAACACCTGCAGTAAATCCATTAAGAGCTATTGTAGATAATTTAGGGGTATCACAAAAACAACCAGCATATGTTGACCTTATGGGTTGTGGGGGAACTGATACATCTACACATACAGTAGCAGCATATGAAACTAATTATAGATTCGGAATGTCTAAAAATTGTGCTTGCAGAAGAATAGATTTTTATAACGGGGGAACTGCATTAGATATATCAGGTTACTCAAATGGTACAGGAGATAATGCAAGTGATTGTGAAATTATAGACTACTCTACTTGTGAAGTAGAAAAATATAGACCTAGAAGTTCTAAGGAAGGACACTGGGATATGTTTGTTTCAGCAGAGCAGTATAATTGGAACACAGCTAATGCATTTGTTTTAGGATTTGGTGAAGAAGTTAATACAAGAACTTTTACATGGCAGTCTCAAATAATGAAAGATGGATATGTAAAATATAAAAAAGTTGGAGATGTTGATTTTAAAACTGTAAAAGCTGAAACTACATTCTTACAACATCCTGATTGTGCAGTATCTAAACATTCATGCATTATTAAAAACTTAGATGATGGTGAATATATTTATAAAGTTGGCAATGAGGGATATTGGAGTGAAGAAGAAAAGTTTGAAGTAAAAACTTATAACACTGCAAATGGTGATGAAATTAATATTTTATGGTGTTCTGATGAACAAAGCTGGATTAAAGAAGAAATGAATGCATTTGCAAATGTATTTGATAGGATAATTAATGAATGGGAAATTGATGAAAGTGGAAAGCCTACTTTTGATTGGATATTAGAAACAGGTGATATAAGTCAGAATGGGCGTAGGAGACCAGAGTATACTTGGTACTTTGATAGTTTACAAGGTATGAATAAAAGAGTTCCTATAATGGCTACAATGGGTAACAATGATTTATTAGAAAAGAAGTATGGTCAATGTTTTGCTAACTTCTTTACCAATGAAAATCAATGGGCAAATTCTGTTTATCATTTTAGACAAGGAAATACAGAATTTATATGTCTTAATAGCAACACTGATTATGATTATGTATCAGGTTATGGCGCATTAGGAAATTATCAATCTACTGATGCATTTTTACTGGATCAAGCAAAGTGGTTAGATGAATATTTAACGTCATTAAATTCAGGTGGTAATAAACCAGATTTTACAATTGTATTTATGCATTTATCACCTTTTACTTGTGTAAGAACTAAGAGAGTTCAAGTATTTACTCCTATATTTGAAAAACATAAAGTAGATTTAGTTTGTTGTGGACATAATCATTGCTATACGAGAAGTTATTCTCTTTATACTGGAATGCAAGCAGTTACTGAAGCAGGGGGAATACAAAGTTATAATGATTATTATAATTTTACTAAAAAGGCTACTACAGCTTATGTAGATGAAACTCAACTTCCTAATGCTTTAACAGGTGGTACAGGAATAAACCATACTGAGGATAAAGCAAATGGTACTGTTTATATTCAATGCTCATCTAGTGGATGGAAAAATAGTGGGAAAGAAACTACTATAACTAAATACCCAACAGAGGCCGTTGATGGATATGATTTTAATTCTAATGGCGCATCGAATGGTTTAGCATGGTGGTGTAAAGTTGCTAATACAGTTAAAAAACCTAATTACTGCACTATTAAAATTACTAAAGACAGTATAACTGTTAAGTCATGGCAAATAACGGGAGCTAAAGCTACTAAAATAATTAATGGAACTGAGTATGAGTATTCTCCAGCATTAGGTGAAACAGATGTAACAAGAGAACTAATTGATGAAATTACAATAAATTTATCAGATAGAGCATAAAAAAATAAGTTCTAGGATTTCCTAGAGCTTATTTTTTAATTTGTTTAAAGGAGGACAGTATGAAGATAAAAGTTAAAGATCCAGTAACTGGACAATTTATATGGGTTCCTATCCAAGCAAAAGATATAGCATTACTTGATTTAGAAGATAACTTTGAAAATAAAAATGTAGAAGCTGCATTAAGAGAAATTTCACAAAAGTTATCTAATAATGAAGGTATATTAGAGTTAAAGCAGCAGGTAACTACAAATACTAAAAAAATAGAATCTCATACTACTTCTATTAATAATTTAAGTAAAAATTATAATGATTTAGAGGAAAGAGTTGAGTATATTGAAGCCAATGGAGGTGGTGGTGGAGGCGGTGGTTCTATAGTTCCTACCATTACATCAACATTTACAAATTGTGCTATAGAAAAAGGACAAGATTTAACTATTCCAATATTCTTTAGTTCACCTTCAGGAGGTACAGGAACAGCTTATATATTAGTTAATAATATGGAAGTTGATTATCTTAGTGTTAAACAAGGAAATAACAATTTAAAAATTGCTGGGAAATATCTAACTCAAACTGATAATAAGGTGGCTATATATGTTAAAGATAGGGCAGGCCTTGTTTCAAATCAATTAGAATGGAATGTTATAGCAGGTGGTATTACTGTAACTACTACATTTGACTACGAGGTTGACTATGGAATAACAGATAGTATAGTAATGCCTTATAATATTGAAACTGGTATTAATGGAGATATAATTTTACATCTTACTATAGATGGAACGGAATATAATATACCTTCTAAAAATGGATATAATCAATTGGACTTAGGAAAATATGTCTCAACATTAGGTACTCATACTGTTTCTATGTACGCTACGGTTGATAAATATACATCATCAACTATAGCATTTAACTTAGTTATAACTTCAACTACTGAGTTATATCTTTCCACTACATTTGTTGATGGAAGTGAATATACTTATGGAGTTCCAATTTCTATTAATTATAGACTTTCTAAAAAAAGTACAGAATTATTTGATGTATATATATTCTTAGATGATGTATTAGAGAAAACACAAGAATTAACAGTTGGTAGTTATTATTGGACATTAAATAAAGCTGCAGTTGGAGAACATAAAGTAACTGTAAGAGTTGTAAGTAAAGATGGTGCTGAAAATAAATCTATTGATATGTATTTTTCAATAATTAAAGGTGAGTATACTCCTATTGAAGATATAACAGATGATTTATGGATGGATTTAAATGCAGTTGGTAAATCTAATCAAGATAGTAACAGCGGATTATGGTTAGATAGCAGTGGTAATGATAGACATGCTAAAATGATTAATTTTAACTTTAGTACCAATGGTTTCATTGATGATACAGTAGTCTGTGATAATAATGCTTATATAGAAATTCCTTATAGCCCTTGGGAAACTAATGCTAAGAAAGGATCAACTATAGATTTAATTTATACTCCAATAAATTCAGGTAATGAAGATGCTAGAGTTTTAGATTATACATTTATTACTGACGAAATGGCAGAAGGAGAAATTAAGCCATTTAAAGGAGTATTTGCAGATATAAGACAAGCAATAGTGTCATCATCTAATAGTGGTGCAAGTTCTGGAAAAGTATCTTTAGATGAAAATAGTGGTCAGATACATTTAACTTGGGTTATAGATAGAGAAAATAAGTTCTGCAAAACTTATATAAATGGTATCTTATCACGTATCATGTTTTTGTCAGATAGTGGAAGTGGTAATAATGCTACCTTTGAAGATTTTTCACATACAAATTATATATATTTAAACTCCACTAAAGGTGAAAACTGTGGAACAAATAATATTAAAAGATTTAGAGTGTGGGGTCATGCTTTAACATCAGATGAAGTTTTGAAAACTCACTTAGCAACTATTACAGATTTAGAAAAACAAGAAGAAGCTTATAATTTTAACTATAATAATACTACTTTACCTAGAATGGATTTATGGGGTGACATTACCAATATGACACCATATCAAACCGTTGATATGAGAATACAATATACTTCACCTAATGAAGAAAAGTATGGAGCAAGTTTCAATACTGGTATTCAAAATAATCCAGTTAAGATACAAGGAACATCATCACTCCAATATGTACGCCATAATTATACAATCTATTTAAAGGACGAATACGGAAATCCAATGATGTACAATCCCTATGGTGAAGGAAATGCAATGCCAGATTCGGTATTCTGTCTTAAAGCGGATTATATTGAATCTTCTCATGGTAACAATACTGGAATGGCTAACTTTATTAATGATAATGTTTATGATACTAAGTTGCCACCACAGTTAGAAAATCCAGCTATGAGAACTACTATCGCAGGTTTCCCAATTGTTGTATATATGAACGGAGAATATCTTGGAGTATACAATTTTAACCATGATAGATATTCAACTGAATCTTATGGATATGATTATAAAAAATATCCTAATATGCTGGTATATGAAATTAATTCAAACAGTAATACTTCAGCTGGAGCATTCTATCGTTATGGAGATAATACAGAAAGTTCAGCTAACATTAATGAAAGAGATTACTATGCAAGAGATTTTAATCTAATATATGGTAATAGGACAAGCGATAGCGATACTTTTAGTGAAGTCAAAACATTAGTTGAATGGGTTTCTGTTGCAGAGCAGGACCTATTTAGAGAAACAATAAGTGAACATTTTAATAAAGAATACCTGTTCAGATACTTATTAACAGTATTGATGATTGGTGGGGTTGACTCACTTGGTAAAAATATGAAGATTACTACTTTTGATGGAAAAGTTTGGTATCCTACTTTCTATGATTTGGATACTTGTCTAGGAATTGACAATTCAGGGTATCTTACTATCGAGCCTGATGTAGAAATAGAGGAAGGTTCTTTTAATACAAGCAACTCTAACTTATGGACTAAGGTAATGAATTACTTTGCTTCGGAACTTAAAGAAGAATGGGCTTTAATGAGACAAGGAAGATTTACTTTAGATAACTTATTAAAATATGTAGTTCAAAATCAAATAGAAGTTATTCCTGCTAAATATTATAATGATGACGCTCAAGTTAAATACTTAGACTTTGGAAGTCTTTACACTTATTGTTGTCATGGTAGTAAGGAACTTCTAGTAAAAAGATGGCTTAGAGAAAGAATTGCATATGTGGATTCAATGATGGGCTACTTTACATCTCAAGATGACCAAGTTACTATTCGTATGAATAAAACTGGATATGTTGAGTTTAGCGTTACACCTTATATTCCGTTGTATTTTTCAGTTAAATGGAGTAATGCAGATGGTGGAACTCAAACATTTAAATTGAAAAGAGGAGAAACAAAAACCTTCTACTATACCTCAACAACTGCAACGGATCAGGAAGTAATAATTTATCATGCTCAATACATCAAAGAATTAGAAGGCATAAGTAATCTAAGGCCTAGTTCCTGTATCTTAGCCAATGCAACTAAGTTAAATAATGTAGAGATACATTCAGATAAGCTCTACAATGTTAATGTATCAAATAATAAATATCTAAGAAAATTAGATTTAAGTGGATGTTCTACTCTTGGTACTGTAACTGCAACTGGTTCAGTTCTTGATGTTTCTAAATGTAAGTATTTAAGCTATTTAAATATTTATGATACAGCTTTAACTGGTGTGCTATTGAATACAAGTGGGGGTTCATTAAAAGAAATATATTACCCTAAATCAATTCAAGAGGTCCAATTAATAAAGCAAACTTTATTAGAAGTTGTTGGGTTACCTTATGGTAATAGTGGAGCTGAAATTCCAACTTCATTGTATACAGTAGATATACAAGAATGTCCAAGCATAAAAAAATTGAATACAAGTAATAATTCAGCTATTAGTAAAACATGGATAAGTATGAAATATTGTCAAAACTTAACTATTAGAAATGCTTTAGATTTTGAAGAAATATCTTTAGATGGTTTCCAAAGATTAAAAGTATTAAAGCTAGAAAATATGTTCAAATTAAAATCTTTAGGTTTTGATGATATGTTAGAAGTTGGAGGAACTTCAACTCTTCAATATATGGGAATATCTTATTGTCCAGCACTTACTGATATTACAATGAATTGCTCTAGTAATGATTATGAAATTACATTCGCTAATGGAGCTTTATTAAATTTAACAGGAGCAACAAATTTAAATAGTCTTTCCAGTAATTGTGTTATTCATGGATTGGAAACTATAGTTTTACCTTTATCAGTAGAGCATTTATATTTCACTAGTGAATATGGTACAGGATTTTCTAGTATAAAAAATATTTGGAGTAGTAGATGTTGTGAAATAAATACAGAAGGAGTATTACCAGTTGCTATTAGATATGAGGATAAAGACTTTGTAGGAATAGACTTACAGGGAATGAAAATGAAAGATATAGATTTAGGGGCATTGGTTAATGTTCCTGCTGCTATAAACTTTGACTTATCTCCTACAACTGTTAATCCAAATTTTAATATAAATAGAGATGGTATTAATTATAGTTATTTACAGCCAGTAGGAACACTTGACTTAAGTAATTATACTGGAAGTCTTGCAAAATTCTTCAATGGAGTGGATTTAGATATATTAGAAATTATAGTTAATAATGATTTAACTCAAAAAGATTTAAGTTATTGTTTCTATAATGCTTTCTTTAGTGATCCAAGGTGTGTATTACCAATAACAGAACGACTTAACGGAGTTATAAACTTAGATTATTGTTTCTATAGCACTATAGTGTCAGATACAAGCATACTTAATAATATAAGACTTGGTTCTAATTGCAGTATGAGATATACATTTGCTAAATGTCCTAATATTACTACAGTAAAAAATCTTAATATTCCAGCTACAACATCAAGTTGTGAGGGAATGTTGTCCGATAATAATAATCTAGTTTCAGTAATTAACTTAGTTGTTAATTCTCAAAATGCTACTGGATTATTAAAGAATTGTAGTAAGTTAACAACACTTGAAGCAACAGTAAATAGTAAAATAGTTGATAGTCTAGTTGAAGGATGTAGTAAATTAACTACACTAGAAAAATTAACATTAGGAAATCCAATTTCAATTAAATCATTAATTAAGAATTGTGCTTTATTAACATTGCTAGACTTAAGTAAAAGTAATTTAAGTAACTGTAATGCAATGGATAATTTATGTTACGGAGCTACAAGTTTAACTGAATTAAAAATGATAGGTACTGTAGGTTCTAGTACTTGCACTTACAATAACTTTATAACTGGTACAAAAGCAGGACTTATGCTGAATTTAGCAAACTCTATTATAACTAGTCCTAATTTTATAAAGCCAGGTATATTTAATGGCGGTAATAATTTTATTTTAGATTTAACTAATAGTGATTTAAGTGCTTTCACTGATTTTACAAGTTGGTTTGAAAATATCAAAATAAATGAGATTATTTTAGATAATGTTATATGGGGCAAAAAGGTTATATTTACAAAAGCGTTTAAAAATTCATCGTTAATAAAAGATTTTACATTGCCACTTGTGTCTAGTGATGTTGTTGAATGTTTTAATAATTGTAGTAATATGCTAGAGATTTCTTCCAATTGGAAACAAAGATATATTAATTATTTGACTACGACAAATTGTTACGCAGGTAGTATTAATATTGTTAAATGTGATAATTATACTTGTGATGGACTTGATGAAGTACCTATTGATTGGGGTGGATATGGTTTTGAGAAAGATTATACAACAATAATGATTATAGATACGTCATTACAAGATGGCTTATCTGTAAATCTCTATTCTGATACCAATACTTATGGTAAAAACGTTCTAATAAATTGGGGAGACGGAACAGTTAATGCTGAGCTTTCTCATACGTATAATACAGACGGGGAATATAAAATTAAGTATAAATCTTTTATACCTGGAAATAGCAATTTATTAAAAACTATAGTAACAAAAGTATTAAATGTAAGTAAATACACGACCAACTCAAGTGGTGGTTTTATAAAAATTTCTGATTTTCATTCTGGATATGCAAATGCTTTTTCTGGTTATATTAATGTAACCTCAATAGATGTTACCAATGCAGATGTTGCAAATAACAAGTATATATATGACTTTTTTAAAAATTGTGGTAAGTTGATAGAGATAGTAGGAATAAATACTTGGGACACTTCAAAAATAATTCAACCTTCTGGATTATTTTATGGTTGTTCTTCTTTGAGGGAAATACCACTATTAGCTTTCCCAAATGCTGCATATTTTGTTCAATACATTACAAACTGTTCTAGCGTTGAAGAATTTTATGTTCCATCAATAAACGAATCATGGTATAAAACAGGAACAAATAATGTTCCTTATTCTTCTGCGTCTGTGTCTTCTATAAGTGGATGTATTAATTTATCAAACATTGAAAATTTCAACGTATCATTTACTCAATCGTTTAAAGATTTTAATTCAAATTATATAACAAATGATTTTTGGCGTACTTATGGGTGGAAATGGTTCAGCGCATTAAATAAATTACTTAATATTGAATTTAAAGGAACAGTTTATTTTGGGGACGATCTTAATAATTATGTGATTTTTGCAGGGTGTAATACTTCCAAATTATCAGATTCAACTTGGGAAAGTTTTGTAAGTATATTCCCTGATAATTCATCAACTGGAATAGCAAAAAAAATATGTGTAGGTACTAAAATAGATTACATCCCTGAAACATATGCAAATCAATTAACAGCTAAGGGATATACTCTTTACGCTGGTAATTAAAAAGGAGGATTAGATGAAATTAAAGGCTAAAGAAGGAAATAAGATAACAGATAAAAATAGAACTTTTTTTAATGATTTTATTTATGTCCCAGATAATTATAATCCAAATGATTATGAAGAAGTCCCTTACGAAATTTGGGGGCTTTTTTTAGATGATGAAATTCCTAAAAATAAGGTTGAAGAATTAACTGCTAAAATAAAAACCTTAGAGGAAGAAAAAGCAGAATTAAAAGATAAACTCCTTGAAGTTGAAAAAGAACATGGGGATTATCTTTTAGATAATGATTTAAGAATAACAATGCTAGAATTAGGACTAGCTTAGTTATTCTTAAATAAATTCACAAAAAGAAAGGAAGATGCAAAATGCCAAACACAAAAACTTATACTCAAGCAAAAAAAATAATAGAAGGAGGAAGATATGAAAGCAAAGAAGCTATGATGGAAATATTAGATGTATTTCTAATGGGAAACAGAATAACGGCTGATGAATATAAAGAACTTGTAGAATTGCTTGATTTAAAAGAAGCTGAAAAAGACCAGGCTTAATTTTTACCTGGTCTAAAAGTAGAATAATGCTAAATATGATTAATATTTATTTTAAGTATAGACATAATTAAAAATTTTATTCACAAGGATTACAAAATGCTGTGATCCTTTTTTAATACAAAAAAATCAATGAAGGTAGGTGCAACATTGAATGAAGCAGATGTAATCCAAGAAATTCGTGAGAACATAATTGAAATGAAGGGGATGCTTGAAAATATAAGTATGAGAAGTGACTTAAAGATGGAGACATTCGAAGAAAAATTAAAAGTGGCAAATAACAGAATATCAGACTTAGAAAGCAACCAGAAATGGTTTGTATGTGCAATTATAGGCGCAGTAATAACAATGCTAGTTTCATTATTTAAATGATAAGGGAGAGATGTAAAATGTCAAAAGTATTAAAATCAATTGCAATAAGATTAAATAATAAAGGTACAATTATTTCATTGACTGCATTAATTGTTAGTTTATTATGTCAGTTTGGATTTGATATAGATTCTGATAAGATTATCGGAATTGTACAAACTATATGCAGCATATTAATCTTGCTTGGATTACTAAACGATCCTACAGAGAACACTAAAGCTTACATTCCTGGTGTAAGTGATAAATTAATTAATAAAGAGTAAGACTTAGGTTTATATCTAAGTCTTTTTTTATGCAGAAAGGAGAATTTAAATGTTACTAAGGAATGATAGTTTAAAGACTAATAAGAATTTTTATCCTAATTCTAATGAAGTTAAATATATAGTTGTTCACTATACAGGTTATTTTGCACCAATAAAGAACTTTGCATTAAATCAAAAAAATAATGATTTATCAAAAGCTGGTTCAGCACATGAATTTGTAAATGATTCTGAATGGTATTTATCAATAGATCATTGCCATGGAGCATGGGCAGTTGGAGATAATCAAGGTTATGGAGTATATCCTAATGGAATAACTAATTATAATTCATTAAATATTGAAATGTGTTGTTGTGATGAATCTTTAAATGTGTCAGAAAAAACTAAAAAAAATACTGCCGAAATAGTAGCTTACTATATGAAACAATATAATGTTCCAATTGAAAGAGTTGTAAGACATTACGATGCTACTTATAAACAATGTCCTTTGGATATGTCACCTAATAATCCATATGTTAAAGGTGAAGAGAATTGGAAGCAATTTAAAGAGTGGGTAATTGAATACTACAATGGTACTTATAAAGAAATGCAAGAAAATATTGAATATATTGAAGGGGTGTATGATATGAAAGGTAAAATTAATTTAAGAACAATGTATAGAGATGGTAAGGCATCAGTGACAAGTGAATGGTATAACATGGATGAAAGTACTACTAATGATTATAAAAATATCTATGGAGTTGAAATATATACAGATGAGCCTTTAACATGGTCAGTTCAATCAGCTGGAGAATGGATAACTAAAAAGGGAAGTGGCAAAATAATTTTTGATTCTCCAATAACTGCAATTAAAATTAAGCATGATAATAAAAAAGTATATTACTGGGTATCTTCTCCAGGAGATGTTTCTGGTTATAAATGGTGGGAAAATGCTTGTAAAACTAATTATGGAGTTGCACAATGTCAAAATACTCAAGGTGCACCACTTAATGCATTAAAAATTAGATTAGGATAAAAAAAGGCTAAGGGTAATTCCTTAGCCTTTATTTTTTTGCTTAAATTTAATATCAACATCGTAATCAAGTAAAGATGCTATTTTTTCAATTTCAGATATTCTCATATCATTTTTTTTCAATTTTGCACTAACATTTTGCTGAGTAACACCTAATTTTTCGGCAAGATCTGTTAATGTCATATCTTTATCTATTAATATCTTTTTTATTTCTTTAGCAATATCCAATATACCGCCCCCTTTTAATTGATATTATAAAATAAAACATTAATTTATACAAATAAATATTTGTATAAATATTGACTTAACAAATAAATAATTGTAAAATACAATTAAATAATTTAATTAGAAGGTGGATAAATGGAAAGGGTATTAAGATTTTATGGACTTAATCCAGTGGATTACAAATTAATCTATAAAACTAAAGATGATATGGTTGTGATTAATATAAGAAGTAAAAAAAGATTAGAGTTAAGATATTAGGAGGATGTTATGAAAAATAAGAATGGTAAATTAAAAGTATGCGTTCCAGATGATATTGCTAAGATTGAAAGGACTATCAAAGCATTAAAGAATGTAATTAAGACAGACACTAATGACTTTGATAAAAAAATGCATAAGGAAGCTTTAAAAGCTTATCAGAGTAAATTAAAAGAATTAAATAATACTAAATAGTGAAAGACATAAAATTTATAAAAGATTTTACTGGAATTAAGTAAATATATATAGGAGTTAATAAATTAGCTCCTATATATTAAATTTACATAATATGTTAAAATAATAAAGAGGTGAGGGGAGTGGTTAAGAATAGATTAAAAGAAATTCGAATGAAAGAATACATGATGAACTCAAATGAGTTTTGCAAATTACTAGGAGTTAAGCCCAGTACTTATAGCCAAATAGAAAGCAATAAGCAACAAGGCAATATAGAAACAATATTAAAAATATCAAAGGCTCTTAATCTAAAGGTGGAAGATATCTGGTACCTTGAAGATTAAGGGCCTTTATCTTTTAATACAATTTCTAAATGTAAAAATAATTCACAAATAGGAATATATTTTATATTTATGAATACATATATAACAAAAGGCAACAAAGTAGCCAGTAATTTATAAAATCAGGAGGTTGTATGGAGACAATAGGCATTGATTTAGGCAATTGTAATCTAAAGACAAGTAAAAAAATAATAGTGCCTGCACTTATAACAAGAGGTGGAAATTATTTAATAAGCACAGGATATGAAATAAATTTTAATGGTGAATTATTTATAATTGGCGAAGGGGATTATGATACTAACCTAAATAAATTATCTAAAGAAAATCTACTTCCTATGCTATGTTTAGCAGCAGGATTAAGCACTAAAGAAGAATTTATAAGAGTAGTTCTTGGACTTCCTATAAACCAATATAGGAGTAATAAAAATAAAATGCTGGAAATTATTGAGGAAAATAAAATACTTAATTTTAAACTTAATGGTTTAGATAGATGTATTTGCATCGAAGAAGCATCAATATTCCCTGAAGGAGTTGCAACTTATTATTCACTTGATATTGAGAAAAGAAAAGCTTTAGTAGACCAAGATCTAATAATTTTAGATATTGGAGGTAGAACCACAGATATAGCACTACTTAAAGCAGGTAAAAAAAGAAGTGTTGCTAAAAGTACAAGTTTAGATGTGGGGATGATTAATATTTACAATGATATGATTAATGAAATTAACAGTTTGTATACATTAGGGTTAAACATTGAGGATGCAGAAGGAATTTTAAAAAACGGTCTTGAAGTTGATGGGGAAAAGCAAGATACCTCTTTCATTAAGAATATAGTGAAAAATAATATAGAAAAAGTATTTAAAGAATTAAATATTAGTTATCCAGTAAGGACAAGCCCTTTAATTGTTACTGGAGGTGGTGGAAAATCTTTTTTTAAATCATTAAAAAAGAGATATCCTACAGCTCAATTAGTAGAAGATAACTTATTTTCAAATGCAATTGGATATAAAAGGGTTGGTGATAAATTATGGCAAGATTAAGAATACCTATAGAATTTAATCCTGGGAAAGAAGCAGATGTAAAACTATATGAACAATTATCAAAATACTCTAATCCAGCTGCATATATAAAAGATGTCCTACGAGGATTACTTCCAATACCAGGTCAAATTAATGTTAATGCAACTATTAATAAAACTAATGATGCGAAAATTGAAGATGATGAGGATTTAATGGATATATAGGAGGATATATATGAACGTTTTTAATAATATAAAAGATTTATCAAAAGAATTAAAAGTTGAAGAGTGGAAATGTGAAAGAGATTTGCAGAAGTTTATTGGCCATGATTATGCAATAATTGAAGGTACTGAAATAAAAGTAGCTATAAAAGATAATGAATTTAATTATATAGTGCTAGACTTAGAAAGTAATGATGATTGTAAACAGTACTTTATGGAATATGAACAGTATTATTATACCTGGAAAGTTTATGTGGATGATCTTGAAGGATGGCAAGAATGCAAGGTGTTAAATATAGAAAATACTAGATTAGGAATTAATAGAGCCACTGTACTTTGTAGTAGCGGAACTCAATTAAATAGATTAGTTAAATTTGCTTTAGATGAAGATGAAATAAAGCCAGATAGATGCATTTACTTCATAGAAAAGTAATAATAAAGCCCTCAGTCTAATGAGCAGACTAGGGCTAAATAACTACTCGTTTGACTACGTCTACACTAGTAGTTTATTCAGGTGTAAGTGTCAAATATTCATAATTTAAATGATTTCTTTTAAAAATTCTATAAAAATTTAATTGCAATATTTAATCCTATGTTATAGCAAATTAGTCCTATTAATATTCCATCAAAGATTATCAAAATATATCACCTCAAATGTAATTATTACCAATAACACAAATTTAATTCATGGAGGCAAAAATAATTGAAAAATTTAACCATGACAATACCAGAATTTTTAGCGGTACAAAGAAATGAACTATCTTACAAAGAAATTAGACAAGCCCAAAGAGAAATTAACAAAAGCTATAGATTAAGAAAATGTTTAGTTGTATCTTTAGCGTGTAATTTTATGTTAGAGAAATATGTTTATGCTGCTGATACAAGTAAAATTGATATGGCCGGAAGTACTATATTATCAACAGCTCAAGAGATTGGTTATTGGGCATGTTTAATAATGTGTCTTATAGAGGTAATAATGGCGCTGATATCAAGAAGAACTGATGATGTTAAAAAGATATGCACTAAATATATATTAGGCTTTGCATCACTATATTTTATGCCATGGATATTTGATTTCATAAGAGATTTCTTTGGGGGTATGTAAAATGAGTGAATTTATTGATTTTATTAAGAATTTCAGTCTAAAAGAATGGATTTTAAATAATTTAAAAACTATAGCTATTTCTTTGATTGGAAAGAGCTTTTATGTATGTTTATTTATATGTATAACTTCAATATTTTTATATATTATTGGCGTAAAAAAAGCTGCTAAAGTTGCAACTGGAAGCATAATAGCATACTTCATATTAGAAGGTTTTAAGACAATTCTATGAAAAGTATGAAATTTAGTTACGGTGTACAGTTTATAAGACCTAAATATATTATACTTCAAATAACTCCTGATAAAGGTCTAAGAAATTATAGAAATATTGATATAGCCAGAACTATAAATAAGACATATAAAGCTATAAATAAAAGGATAAGGCTTGAAAAAAAGAAGATCCTAATAGAAACCTCTTTTAAAATT
>ULYJ01018495.1_pt1 | contig 61713 bp, 52 predicted proteins | sample 1962111 | NCBI WGS metagenome assembly ULYJ01 (sample SAMEA4835861, study PRJEB28245) | human gut metagenome | biome: gut microbiome; material: fecal sample | place: Denmark | collected 2008
ATTTTATAATTTATATTTAACTGTTAATAACCTCCTGAAATTCATTTGGAGATAATATGAAAAAATAGGAAGAAAAATTAAGAACATTTCTCCTACGCGGAGGCATTGTCCCAGGAAAAATTGGATAAATGGATATGCAAAAGTGGTTTTCCGCGGAGAATAAAAGTATTTTGAGATGCAAAAAAGACTCCAGTCATATTAACTGAAGTCTCTTTCCATTCTGATCACTTTTTGTAATCCGTCACGCTGCAGGTTGGTAATCCTTTGGTATCCCATGACATACCTGCCTTTTTCTTCCATGTCCGGCTGCCAAGCAGGAATCCGCCAGACTGCGCATCCAGAATATACCATTTGCCGCCAACTCTTACCTGATTCCACTGATGGCTTGGGTTACTTGCCTTGGAGTCTGCATGTACATATCTGCAGTCTACTCCGATTGCATCACAGAGTGCTTTCATGGCTCTGGCATATCCGGAGCATTGTGCTTCTCCATATACCAATGCACCCCAGGCGGTGTTTGCATAATTATACTGCCAGCCTTTATAAGCGTAGCTGCAGTTGCTGCGGAGATAATTATATGCAGTCAGTACCCTGTCATAGTCTGACATTCCTTTACGGATGTAATTGATCTTGAAACTCTGGACAACACTCCGGACCTGTGCCAGATGCTGCGCGTCCAGATACGGACCGTAGACGCTGCCATACTGATAATCACCTTTTACAGTTGCTGTTTTTAAGGTGATCTTTCGGGCTTTGCTTTTGGAACTGTAAATATTTTTGCCCTTTATGACTCTGTACGCCAGCACTCTGTACTGATAAGTCTTTCCGGCCTGTACATTTTTGTCAGTTGTGGAGATTACATTTCTTTTTTTGACATTTTTCAGGAATGACCACTTTCCGTTATCATATCGGTACACCCTGTAGCCGTCTGCCTGTGCGATATAGCTCCAGGAAAGATTTACGGTTTTATTTATTGTCCGTGGAGTAACACTTGTAAAGCTCCGGTGTCTGCAGATTGGCCTTTACATCAATGATATTTGATACAATCTCCACGCTATATTCTCCGCTGTCCGGATCATACACCATGTCGCCATAGACCAGTCTGTAGGAATATTGATGTCCGGCTTTTGCCGTAGTATCTACAAAAGTCAGATTTCCCTCCACGCATGTATCATGGGAATAGCACTGTACCTTGAAATTATCCCCGTAGTTCATATACAGATTGTCACCGAGGACTTCCCAGAAGTCTCCTATTACCCTGAAACTATCCAGTTTTTCTAATTTTCCACCTTGAGATACCGGCTTTTCTGAACGATAGATGTCTATTCGATTAGAGTCTGGAGTGGCTACCTCTGCCTTAAACTGAATCTGACTTGCTTCTATAGACTTTCCGTCATATATTTTCAAGAGTTTTGTATCTTCTCTTTGCGCTGCATTTACCGTAAAACCTGTTCCGAGACATATCCATAATGTCATTATTATCAGCAAAAATATTGATTTCTGTATAAATGAGTTTTGTTTTCTTTCTTCTAATTTCATGGTTTTCCCTCTTTTATTTTGATGTAATTCCTTGAGAATGCCCGGTAGATACAACTTAGGCTTGAAAAGGATTCATGTCCTGCAACGACCAGACAGAAATTACATTCCTAATTTCTGTTTGGTATTTGAAAGTTCTTTTCTTATTAAGTTGTTATTTGATGACTGAGCAAAGCTATACCATGTAGCGTTTGCATGATATTTCTTGTAATAAGTTTCATACATATTTCCTGAGGTTTTCTTGCCGTCCATATACCAGTCTCCTTCCATTGCATCCCCCTTCCATATGAACTTGTGGACCAGTCCGACAGATCCATCGCTCTGGGCTCCATAATAGAACTGCATAACATGGTGCCGGTTAACAGTGCCGCAATGATCCTTTTTCTTTTCATTTGTACTTCCTCCGTTTTAATAAATATTTTCATTTCCATATGTAACGGCTGCTTTGCCAATGCATATTCATAAAATACGAAGTTTTTCTCAATGTCTTATAAGAAAAGTATATTACACAGTCTCGGTCATTTCAATGATGTTTTTGATTATTTTTTCTTCCACCGCTGAATTATCTGAAAAACATTTGCGGAATCTGATTTGATCTATCTGTGAAAAAAACGGACACATCGATATATTCTGGCTTTCATATAAAATTTTCATAAAAAAATCCGCAGCAGTTTCAGCCGCGGATGTATATGGGATCTCAGAGCACTAATGGTAATCCTTAGTCGCAAGATGGTATGATATCTGGATTTGAGACAAAGATCATACTCCGTTTTTCATACGGTATGTCGTAGAGATTTTCTGGCAAAGAAATCTGGTTGATTCTCGGGCAATCAGCAAATGCTCCGTCATCTATGTACCGGACACTCTTGGGGAGCGTAATGGTACTAAGATTAGTTCCGGCAAACGCCATCGAACCGATCCCGACCACCCTGTCCGGAAGGTTGATCGCCTTTAAGGAGTAGCAGCCATAGAAGGCTCCATAGTCAATGAGGACAACCTGCCGCGGAATGTCGATCACTTCCAGGCTCCTACATCCAGCAAATGAAAAAGCTCCTATCTTTCGAAGATTGTATGGAAGGATCACTTTTTTTAATCCAGGCATGTTAGAAAAACATCTGGGTGGCAGTATCCATACGTCATCGTTAATGACAGCTACGCTTCCTCTATCCTTCATATTTGCATTTTCTTTGATCCATTGTTCTAACATAAGAATCCTCTCCTTTCGTTTTTGTTCGTACAAAAATATGAGGAACGTCATAGGGATTAAAAAATTCGTCTGTTTATCATTTTGTTCTTAAATACGAGCAAAAGGAGGAGCCGTGGATGGGAAGTATATTTTCGGAACTTTTTAATAATTGGGTAAATGCATTCGAACAGGAAGAGGGAAAGAAGAAACCGATACATCTTCCCAATGCAAAGGAAAATTACAGAGAGACTGCAAAATATCAGATGATCCCGTCTGCAACTAAGGATTTCATGTCCTCTTTCGGCCAGACACAGTCTTTTTTTACATACTTCTCTTTTTCTCCCTGTGTCATGCCATCCAGATCTTCGACCATCAGACCGCGTTCTTTCCAAACATCCTTTCTTGCTCCTCCGATTTTTTCTCCAAAATCATTGATCATAGTAATTTCTCCTTTCGTTTTTCGTCTTAAAGGAATATGAAGATTTTGAGGAAAAAATAAAAAAGGAATTTTTGAGAGGAAAATAGCATGTAGGACTGGAAATTTGAAAAATTAAGCGTATAATTGTAGTATTAAAAAAAGGAGGAAAAGAAGTTGAAAAAATTACGTTTTGTATTATGTAGCTTGCTGGCATTCCTGCTCATAGCAACGTCAATTCCGGTAGTGACCGAAGCCGCTGCTAAGCCGGTATGTCAGAAAGCAACAACCCTGCATTATCAGTACAGCGTAGGCACTACGGTTATCATGGAGAGTCTCTACATCGGGAACTTATCCCGCTCTGCCAAAGTGACAGGGATAAGATCCTCCAACAAAAATATAAAGGCACAGTTAGGCAGGCTCTGTTACAATGCCATATGGATCGACAAAAAAGATTCCGGTCGTCGCATCAAGGATGGAGAGCAGACGACCATCAGTTTTAAAGTTAAACAGAATGGAAAAACCTACAAGCTTTCATCCAGGATCACTTTTAAAAGATTTGACCAGGTATTCAAAAGTTTTAAGATCGGAAATAAAGAGTATGCTTCTGATTTTGCAGGATACTGGGGAACTGAAGCACAGATAAAAGGTAAGACTGCAAAAATCCAGGTTGCACCTGCTGCCGGTTATAAGATTGATAAGATCGTTGCTTATTACTGGCATGGCGGAGAGAATGATGAAAGCAGGAAGATTAAAAATGGGGCTAAGGTAGCCTTAAAAGACTTAATGTTTATCTACGTATACTACCATCCGGTTAAGACACCGGCATATTTCAATATCAAAAACATGGAAAATCCCAAAATGTCACCTTTTAATTATGAATTCCATATAAGAGTTAAGTAATCTCAGAAATATTACAAGGAGAACAAAAACATGAAAAAATGGAAAAGTAAACTGATCGCAGTTGTAACTGCATTGTGCATGGCATTAAGCGTTCCTGTTTTTGCCGGATCAGCATCTGTATATGCGGCAACCCAGACAATGACTGATTCTATTCAGTTTAACAGAATGGACGGGGTTCTGAAGAAAAACAGTGCAGCAGAAAAGAAAGCCCTGAAGTTTATCAAGGGAACCTGGTATACGCAAGGAGGCGTTCCTTATCATAATAAAACAGTTTTTTCTGGAAAAACAGTTAAGCTTTACGCTCCCGGTTCAAAAAAAGTATTGTATCGCTACAAGATTGATAAAGTAACAAAGACCAGCTATGGATATTATTACAGAATATACTTGGGAAAAGGATGCTATGATGGATGGAGACTTTATTTAAAAGACAAGTCTACACTGGTAACAATGGGAAACGGAAATCCATACAGTACATCTGGATATAGTGGAACAGACAGTTTGGTAAGACATAAGTAATTTAAAAAGAGAACCTGAACAGGGTATGTTTTCATAACCGGATTTTTTTTACGGAATTTCTTCTCAGTTTTTTCATCTCATAAAGTGCCCTGTCAGCTTCCCTCAATGCATCAGCAATCACAAGACCGTTTCTGCAGATCACAGAAGTACATCCCGCTGACAATTCCACATAATATTCTTTATCTGAAGTACAGTTAAAAGCATCACTTTCTTCTCTGATCCTTTCTATGATCTGCTGTCCATCTTTCAGATTTCCCAACGTGACAACGCAGAATTCATCTCCGCCGATTCTTCCCACAATACCATCTGCTCCCACAACCTTCTTTAAAACCTCTGCACAATGTCTGATAGAAAAATCTCCTTCGATATGTCCAAAAGAATCATTGATTTCTTTCAGATGATCCAGATCTGCAAATAAGATCAGCAGTTCTTCTCCCTCATGGTCTCTGTTCATCTGAAGAGTTTTTTCTATAAATCCCCTGCGGTTCATACACCCTGTCAGTGCATCTGATTCGGAAATAAAATTCAGAACTTCATTTTTCTCCTGTATTTCTCTGACCAGTATTTCCAGTTTCCGCTGTATAGTCTTCTGTTCTTCTGACATCTGATACATTCGGAGCATATTTCCAATCTGTCTGCTGATCAGATAAAATAAAGACAGATAAGCCGGATCAATCTCTGCTACCAGAATTCCATACTGTATTTCTCCTGAAAACAGGCAGAAAATCGTAGCCACATAATTCTGGGCATGATTCTTTCTGCGGGTAATTTTCCCTTCCCCTGCAAATGTCGTGACAACTTCCGGTCTTTTATCCTCTTCATATGCAATAATATCTTCACCGGACTGATATGCAGTCAGATACATTCGCTTGGGGCAATGTCATTCTTCATTTCGAAAATGCGCGGTGGGATGTTCAAAAATATAAAAATATGATGCTTCCGCACCCAATGCCTGCAATTTCACCAGCGACCTTCTGTAAAATTCCCGTTCATCATCCATATGACACAGCATATCTCTCGAGATCAGAGGCACAAACCAGCTTTCCTGCTGAAATGTACTGAATTTTTCTTTTTCACGTTTTATAATATGCGACAAAATTTTATCATGAATCTGTCTTTTTCTCAGTAACAGGTTTTCAATTGCTCTTTTATCTGCATTTTCTTTCTGCAGTTCTCTCCGGACACACTCATCTGTAAATCTGTCAAAAACTTTAATCAGCGAATGTCCGCTTATACATTTGCTGATATCGCTGTTAAAAAGCTTCTGCAAACTCCTTTTTATATTTTCTTCACTTCCGGAAGTTCTGAAATCCACTTCCATAATAGACTGCAGATATTCCTGCACCTTACCATGTAAAGACATATCCGCATTTTCAACCAGTATTTCTTCCAGAAACTCTTTCATATAACTTCCGGATATCCATTTCCATTCTTCCTTTTCCGCTGGAATAAGATTTTCACACTGACGTTCTTTGATATTACAGCAGCCACAGGATTCACGGATCCTGATCTTTGCAGGAACTACAACGGAATGACATTTTTTCCCTTGCAGAGCTCTGCAGCACCGATCATTGCTTCCATGTTCGGAAAATCGTCCAGCAGCTGATTCACCTGCTGCTGAACGCAGGACGAAAAATCTCCATATGCTACCCTGCTTTCATCAAATGAAACTTTATATGCATTCATTACATCAAAGACCGCCTGACGCCGTTCATTGGCATCTGTATTTCCATGAGGTCCTGCAAGATAAGTAAATCTTCGATATCCATGATCCCTCACCAGATGTTCTGCCACAGCATACATACCGTGATAGTTGTCTGCTATAATAGAAGTAGCTTTTCCTGAATGGTCTCTTTCTTCTACGAGAACACAGGGCTTATCCTTATATTTGTCCAGAAACGTTTTCCTTTCTTTTTCGTCCAGAAAAATACAAAGGGAACCATATGCAATAATCAATGCATCCGCATCTGCGAACGCCTGATAATCATAAACTACATTGAACTGATAATCATAATCATCTTCCGTATCTTCGCCAAAATAAGATTTATAGTAATAACTACTGTGAATCCCAAGAAAAACAGAACATTTACGTCCATAGACTTAGCTGCATGAAAAATACCCTGCATCAGATTCATCGTATGCGGTGAATTTGCATTTCCGATCATTACACCAATCGTATACCTTTTCTCCATACGTATGCTCCCTTTCCACAAGTCTTTGTTTTCGTTTTATTTTACAATATTTTTTTGCCATCATTCAATATATTTTAGTTGTTTTTACCAAATTATTTAAATATCTGCAACCCCTTTCCCGTTTACAGGATTCTACGCCTCATGCGGAGCACTATATATCACAGGTACATTACGAAGTAATTTCCTGCGACATACAAAAATTACCGCCAGGTCTATTTCAATCCGCGGTAATTTTCATTTTCTGTTATTCAGATTTCATGATCAGTAGATTGTCACTGCCATAATTATATATACAAGAATAGATACCAGACAGTACATGGAGTTTGTTGTGGAAACATAAGCGCTTCCTTCTTCATCTTTCATAAAAGTCTGCATACTGAATGTGGCCGGTGCTGACATATAACTGATAATTGCAAGATTGACCAGCCGATCATCACCTACCAGATAATGTACAGCAACAAGAACTCCTGCGATCATCACTGCCTGAAGCAATACACGTAAGATGATCGTGGCAATGCATGGCTTTAATAATTTCGCATTCAGTTCCATGCTGTATCCCACTACCAGTAAAATAATGGCAGTCACAGATGTGGTGAGAATATTTTCCACACTCTGGTACACGCCTCCGAAAGGACTGTCTAAAACTGCAAGAATCACCTTCGATAATCCTGCAATAATTCCCAGGATACTTGCAATAAATGCCGGAGTCTTTAATGCACTGAAAAACAGTTTTTTCACATCAATCTTCTCACCGTTTTCCACCTGTCCCAGCATTCCCATATATACACTGAATCCAAACAACAGTCCGGCAATATCCAGAACTGCAATACGGGAAAGATTTTCACTGCCACAGAGGCTTGTATATAACGGATAGGCCATAAGTCCCCCTTCATATACGCTTACCATAAACGGTAGATATTTCTGATAGGTTCCTTTCAGAAATGGCTTCAGCAAAAAGCCCAGACCAAAGGATACTACCAGCATTACAAACATGATCAAAATCAGGATTCCGGTTTCTTTATTATATTCCGCTGTTGCCAGAGCATGAAAAATAGCAACCGGAAGCATAACATTCGTTACAAGCACCTTCATGTTATTGATTCCGTCTCTGGTCAGAATCTTCCATTTTCTGCACAGCATACCGACCACGATCATAACCAGTACAGGCAGAACAATTTCTAATACATTCACTTTTTTACTCCTCCTAATATATAACTCAGCTTTGTTTATTGTAACTCAAAAAAACATTTTTCGCCACCTATACTTTCTGTTGTATTTTCACTTTTTTGCAGTTATAATTTTATGTGAATTTACGAAAAAAAAGGAGAACTCAAATGAATACTTTCAGCATTCTGACTGCTCAGATCGGAATGTTCGTGATCTACATGCTTGCAGGCGTGATCCTGATCCGCACACGGGTTATGAACAGAGAAAATCTTGAAGTCATTTCAAAATTTGTAATAAAACTGGCGCTTCCTGTAATGATTTTTATCAATACTGTAAACGGAGTGGAACGTAAAACTCTTTTTCATTCACTGAGCATTTTTCTGATTGCGGGAATTATGTATATATGTCTGTTTTTACTCAGCTACATATCTGGTATTTTTTTTCATCTGCATGGTAACCACAGGCAGCTTTACAGTGCCATGAGCGTATTCGGAAATGTGGGATTTATGGGTATTCCCATAGTAACCAGTATTTATCCGGAAAACGGTATGCTCTACATCTGTGTATTTACCATTATTGATCAGCTCATGCTGTGGACAGCAGGTGTACGCCTTACTTCAGGTACAGACAGTCAAAAAAAACGTTTTGATTTCCGAAAGCTGATCAATCCTGTTACTGTTTCCATCTTTCTTGCTGTGATCTGTGTGCTGACAGGAATCCGGCTTCCTGAAGTTCTGAACAATTCCCTTCAGAAAATCGGCCAGACCGCCACACCTCTCGCAATGATCTATCTTGGCGGTGTTTTCACCTGTATCGATGTACTGAAAAATATCCGGAGACTGGATTATTATGGAATTGTCATCCTAAAAATGCTTTTGTTTCCGCTTTTCTTCTATGTATTACTTGGATATCTTCCGGTTTCTTCAGAAATCCGCACTACCATGGCTCTGACTTCTGCAATGCCAGTTATGTCCTCTGTGGTAATGATGGCAAATGCCTACGGATCAGATGGCGATTATGCAATGGGTGGAATTCTTGTTACAACTATCTGTTCTGTTTTTACACTTCCATTTATTTACTGGATTTTTCATTTTATCGGATGATTTAAATATAATACTTTTTTATAAATATTTATAAATTTCATTTATAAAAAAGTGTGGTATACCAACTCTACGACAGCGCTTTCCGCATTCTGGATATCCGCAACAATCTTCTGGAGAATTTCACCGGTTCCAGAAAGCAGATCATTGATCTGGCAGCCTCCACCATTCCTTCTTCTTATCTCCTTCCTGAACTTCTCGCAGGTTTTGGCAGAATGTATCCTGATGTATATTTCCATTCCTGGCAGACAGACAGTTCCGGCGCTATTAACCGTGTACTGGATGGGACCGTAGATCTGGCTTTGACAGGACAGAATACAGGAGACGACAGCTGTGTATTTATTCCCTTCTGTCAGGATAATATGGTGATTGCTACCCCTGTGAATGATCATTATTTAAACTTAAAACAAAAAGAACAACCTGTTGTTTTTCAGGACTTTATCAAGGATCCTGTTATCATCAGGGAAAAAGGCTCCGGAACCAAAAAGGAAATGGATATTTTTCTGGAAAATGCCGGTATTGAACCTTCCAGTCTGAATGTAGTAGCCCGCATGAATGACCTGGAATCAATCAAAAAATCTATTGTAAACGGGCTTGGATTTTCCATTCTTTCTGCCAGATCTGTCGTTGACCTGCAAAAAACAAAGCAGATTCTTCTGTTTCCATTAGAAGAATCTGCTCACAAACGCAGTTTTTATATTGTTTACAGTAAAAACAGAATTCTGAAATCCCATGTACGCCAGTTCATTCACTATGTAAAAGAATACTATCAGACAGTCTGATTAATATTCTGATATTTTTTTGGCATCCAATTTCCCTTCCATGCATAGATAAGCATGAGTACCATTCCTACAGCCCATGAAACAGGATACAGTACATATATAATATCAATGCTGGTGAAATGTGGAACCACAAACTGAATCCACAGAATACGGAACAGGCATAATGCAAGCAGCATCACTACCATGGGAGGTACCGTCTTTCCTGTTCCGCGAATGGTTCCTGCCAGGGAATGCATAATTCCCAGAAGGAAATAGAACGGGCAGAAATATTTCATTGCCTGTGCCCCATAATAGATTACTTCTTTATCACTGCTGAAAATCCCTATGATCGGTCTGGAAAAGGTCAGCAGGAGAATTCCTGTCACGATCGTATAAAGCACGCTCATTCCAAGAGTTACTCTCAATCCTTTCCTGATTCTGTCTGTTTTTCCCGCACCATAGTTCTGACCGGTAAAAGTCGTTGCTGCCATACTAAAACTCATTACCGGCAGAATGTTAAACCCATCTACTTTCAGGTATGCACCAAAACCCGCCATTGCACTGGCTCCGAATCCATTGACACCAGATTGTACCAGTACATTTGAAAAGGAGATTACCGTGTTTTGAATTGCAGTCGGCAGACCTACCTGGATAATCCGTCCTGCCATTGTTCTATCAATGGAAAGTTTCTTCGGATTTATGCGGTAAATATCCGGAACTCTCATCAAAAACCATAATGCAAAAATGCAGGAAAGTACCTGGCTGATATCTGTTGCAATTGCAGCACCCTCGACTCCCATGTGCATTCCGCCGATAAGCCATAAATCCAGAAAAATATTGGAAAACGAAGCTACTGCCAGATACATCAGCGAACGTCTGGAGTTACCTACTGCATTCAGGATCCCCGCTGCCATATTATAGATGACATTAAAAACCAGTCCATAAGAATAAATTCTCAAATACAGAACTGACTGATTCATTACTTCTTCCGGAGTTCTCATCCACCTGAGAATTGCAGGTGAAAATACAATTCCAGCGATAGTAAGAACAATTCCCAGAATAAGCGCAAGCATCAAGGCTGTATGTGCAGAACGCTGAACGCCATTCTCATCTCCTGCTCCATAAAACTGGGATACAATAACTCCCGCACCTGCAGATGCCCCCATACTGAATGCAATCAGCAGACAAATCAGCGACGTACTGGAACCAACTGCAGCCAGTGCATTGCTGCCCACAAAATTTCCTACAATAATTGAGTCCACTGTATTGTACATCTGTTGGAGCAGATTTCCCAGTATCAATGGAATAGAAAACAGAAGGATCTGTCTCCAGATGGTCCCTTCTGTCATGGTACTGATCGATTTTAACTTCACACTCTTACTCTTTTCATATGCTGCCACTCTCATTCCCCCATTCATATATTATTGCTGTTCACAACGCGTCCGGCAACACCCTTCGGCATTCCTATTATAAAATATTTTATATAAAAATCAAGCCGCCACTATTTATAGCATTGCATTTCCTGTCAGTTTACTGTACAATACTTTTATATTGTAAAGTACGAAACAGGAGGTAATTTATTATGGCTTTTGATATCACACCTTATGTAGATATGTCCCCAAAGAAAGTTCGTGAACTGATCCGCAAAGGAGTTATTGATTTCCCCACTGCAGGAATGTGCCGTGGCTATGCACAGGCAAATATGGATGCCGGCATCAGCAGTATGACTGCCAGCATCAGCATTGTCAGGAATGAAATTCTTTTTCTTTTCATGTAATTAAAGCCTCCTTTTATCGTGCGTTTTCCAATTCTCTCTCAATCCATGTCATGATCACATCGACAAGATACTCCTGCTGCACCTGACTCAATTCCCGGCCGGGTTGTATCTTGTGCCATTTGCGGATGCATTCCCGGCAGCAGGTCGCAGTTGCATGCTGTGCGATGAATACCGGGTGACCGCGCATGGGTGTTTGCTTCCCATCATTGGGGATATATGCAGGAGCTTCCCGTTTTGTAATGAAATCCTCTGCGTGTTTCCGGATCGTATCCAGTCCTTTTTCATGAATATAATCAATATCATTCTGCTTAAGATGAAATCTGCTCCGAAATCTGGAGTTTTCAAGTCTCTCGAACAGTTGCTTGTACCATTCATCCTTTGTCATTAAAACTCACCACTTTCTATGAAAACAGACTCTGCTGTTCATATTCCGTCTGTCGGTTAAGCAGAGTCGGTGTCTGGCGCAGAAGTACAGGCATTTTGTTATTATCAAACCAGTCTGTGATTTGTTCCCTTTCCAAGATTAAAGGCATGCGATCATGGATTTTTTTCATGGAATTATTCGCTGTGGTAGTCAGGATCACAAATCTTCGTTCATTCTCAAACCAGTCACAGAATCCTGCCATATACAGCACAGAGGAATCCGGTCTGGTAAAGGTACTCTTTTCTTTCAGGGAATTCCATTCATAGAACCCACCTGCCGGAATCAACAGCCGGTGATACAAGATTCCGTTCTGAAAAGAAGGTTTATCCATGACGGTTTCCACCCTTGCATTGATGACCGGATTTTTGCCTTTTGACAGGGGATATCCCCATCTGCACATACCCAGTTCCAGTCTATGTTCTGACTGTCCAATGACCGGTGCGACATCGGTCGGACGGATATCTCCTTGTGCCAGCCAGATCCTCCCATCTATGTTCTGTACCACTCTGGAAATTTCATCCATCATACCGAGCTCTATATAATATCTGCTGCACATATTCTCTCCTATTTTAGAATCTTTCTTATCTGCATATCCTTAGCTTCCGGATAAAGCAGCTTCATATGATCAACAATTTTTCCCCAGGATGTCCGCGGATCTTCCTTATAACAGGAAGTAACATGGTCATATCCATAAATGTGTTCCGGAGAAGAATACACAGCCACATCCCAGCCGTACTCCACACCTTTTTGATTGATCCTTTTCCGAAAGTCGCAGTTACACAGATATGTCTGCATCATAAGGCTGGTAATGGCTCCGTCAAATCCCTTTTCGCCATCTTTTCCAAATCCAGCCAATTTTTTCAATTCGTAGGAGTAGATTTCTGCATCATTTTCCATAAAATGATCCATAATATTCTTATGTTTGATCGGTGCTTTTTCATCCTCAAACAGAGCATCAAAATCATAGCCGTCCCTGCGGTAGTTGGCAAATACCGGCAGCCATTTTTTGGAAATAAACCCGGCTTTTTTGGCAAAGAATTTTCCGTAAAGAACATCATGTCTTTTGGCAATGGCAATCCTCCATCTCCACGGATCCCTCACCGGATCATCAGACCACCAATATTCTGCCACTGTCCGTTCCTCCAGAGAAAACCCCGGAATTTCGTTCTTAAAAAGAGGAAGAAAACCAACCCGGTTGATATATTCGACTGCTTCATCCACATCGTGGATGCATTTCGGATCATCCCATGTTACTCCATGAATGATCCATTCCCCTGCTTCGTTTCCCATGACTTTCTCCTTTCTGTATTTTGCTGTCTTAAGTATACCACACATTGACAAGGCAAGACAAAGATATATATTTTTATCGAAAAAATTGATGACATTTTTGTTACTGTTCATACACAATGTCATTAACTTAAGCAATTTGCCAATACTGCATTGATGAAAATATCAGCAGAAGGATTTAATTATGATAAAAAAGGGAATATTGAGGGATTAAGATGCAATGTCTTGCTGAAATTCGGGTATAACAAAAAGACAAAATCAATATTTAATATTGAAATTTGTCTAAAGATGAAATATGGTAATATACCACCTTCTGCAATAACTGGTTTATCCACCATTTTTGTGTTAATATAAAAGTAATAAAATACATTTAAGGACAAGAAGGGTGTAAATATTATGGATATTTCAGATTTTGTTAAGAAAGCAAAAGAATATAATGTTCTTGGAATCAAAATTTCAAAAGATAATGAACTTGCAGCAGAGTGGTACAGCGAACCGGAATGCAGAAGGAATATTTATTCTGCAACAAAGAGTTTCACATCCTGTGCAGTTGGCTTTGCTGTTCAGGAAGGGCTGATCGATCTTAATGAAAAACTAACAGAAGCATTTTCAGGTGACTTGCCGGAGTGTATAGATGAGAACCTGAAAGAAGCAACTGTTCGTGATCTTCTTACCATGTGCCTTGGACAGGAGAAGGGCAGTCTGATGGGAGAACAACGACCTTTATATGAAGAAGATAACTGGGTAAAAATGTCTCTGGCTATTCCCTTTAAGTATAAGCCGGGTACACATTTTGTGTATAATAACGTTGGCCCCTATCTGGCAGGCATTCTTGTACAAAGACGCTCCGGCTGCGATCTGGTTTCTTACCTTACACCCAGACTTTTTTCCAAACTTGGAATAAAACGTCCTACATGGGAGACTGATCCACTTGGAAACAGTTTTGGAGCCGGCGGATTATTTCTGACCCTTTCTGAACTTCACAAATTTGGACTGTTTTATCTTAATAAAGGCAAGTGGAATGGAAAACAAATACTGTCTGAGAAATGGATAGAAGAAAGTACAAAGGCAGCTGATGTTGGATACTATGGTTATCTTTTCTGGCGTGGTGAATATAATTCTTTCCGGGCGGACGGAAAATACTCCCAGATATCTATGATCCTTCCGAAAAAAAACGCAGTCGTTTCGTTTGTTTCAGAATGCCGCAAGGGAGACGAACTTCTGAAGACAGTTTATGAGCTTGTCTGCGCAAAATTATAATATCTTTTCTCCGCGGAAAAACAATCTTCTCTTTCTATAATGCTGAGTTAGTGGCAGTCGTGCCGGGCTGTCCAGTCGCCCTTCGTACTCCTCTTTATTCTCCGCATGTATAATAAACGGAGCAATATCTGCCTGCAGGCATTGCACAAATGCAATGATGCGGGCTACCTTATAACATGAGAAAAGCATTAAACAAGGAGACTCACGCCAAAACTATGAATCTCCTTGTTTAATAAAGGTTCGAAGTATCCCTCCGGGTATATCTATATCTTATTTTTGATTAATCTCTGCAAATCCAGCAGCATCAATTTTCAATTCTATTTTTTCGCCTTTTTTAAGTTTTTTCCATTGAGAAAAATCCATTTCATATCTTCCTGTTTCGGTCTTGCCATTCTTTTTCTCATATGTAGCGGTCACAAAATAATGCTCTTCTTCTGCTCCTGTTTTCTGTCCGTCTTTAAGTTTCGGTTCCGGCCAGGAAGGGTTCTGATCATTGCCGGAACTTTTTGCAGTATCGACAACCGTCCATTTGTCTATTTCATAGTAATATTTTGTAGCATACACCGGCTCCTTCCGGTAGACTGGTTTTTCTACATCTTCAGTGTAGGTTTCCTCAGTATATACCGGAACGCTTTCCGTTTGCTCCTCAAAATATCCATTTCCAAGATCAACATAAGAACTCTTCTCTTCGTAGTGGTCTATGACGCTGCGTGTTTTGGTTTCTGTAACTGTCTCGTAATGGTCGAGAACGTCTTTGTAGGATTGAATTTCACTTTTTGTATATTGCAGCCTCGCATCATCGGGCAGCGACCAGTCACTTTCATTGTGAGTTACAACCTCTTCAATGTCAATGGTTCTTTCCCAATTCAAGTCATCAATCGTTACGTTTTTGATCTTCGGTGCCAGGCATGACATCATGCCAAAAATGATTGCTGCGAAGATTCCCAGAATGAGCAGCACCCGCCTCAGCAGTGGCTTTTTCTTTGGTGTATTTTGGGGGATATTTTTCTGGCAGGATTCTTTTTTCTCTTCTTTCTTTCGTTTCTTTTCCTCTTCCTGCTGCCTCATCTCGAAGTAGTTTCTCTCCGAATCTTCTTTTGTGGCACCACAGTTTTTGCAGACATTCAGATCATCGCTGTTAAGACTGCCGCAAAAGCTGCACTGCCAGTCCGGATTACGGCTGATCTTTTCTGCTTCCTCCTCAGAAACATATTTAATTTCATCCGGCATATAGAATTTTGTATTTTCGTCCTGCGGATGCCCACAATCGGGACAGGTTTTTTGACCGGCTCTAATCCTTTTATTCCCACAAAACGTGCAATCCCAGAGACCTTCGATTATCTTTCCCATACAGACTCTCCTCTTCTTTTCCCTCAATAACAATTCCAACAAGTGTTTATATTCCACTTCGGTTTTATAATTTTGTGCAGTTTTTTATTTGCTCATTTATAGATTACTGTTTATTTTTCATCTCTGCTACTCTGTCCAGAATCTGTTTCTTTAATTCTTCTACATTATCTGTCCGATATTTTAATCCTGCTGCGGAGATATGTCCTCCACCGCCAAAAGGTTTCAACAGTTCATTAACATTGATCCATTTCCCGTCTGAACGGAAAGAACATCTCCACCCGTTTTCTTCTTCCTCATACATAGTAAAACCAAGTTCAATATCGTCGCAATCGCGCAGGATCGTGCTGATACAGTGGATGTCTTCGTATGTGATATCTTTTTCGGCAATTTCCTTCTGTCCCATAATGACATAAGCAACCCGGCCATCCATCGCACGTACTGCCCCATGAAGAATATCGGCTCTTTTGTACAGAATGTCCAAGGTATCACTGTGTAAGGTTTTCATAATCCTGCCATGGTCAACTCCCATAGCCATCAGATCAGCTACTGCCTGAAAAATACCCTGGTTTGCCCTTGCCAGTCCTCCGGTATCATGCAGGATGCCAAGGTAAATATAATCTGCGGCATTGGGGTACGCTTCTTTTTGGGCTGCATTTAGAAGCAGTTCGGAAGAAAGCATATGGTATACATTTTCCGCACACGCCTCAGAAACCTTTGTCCAGTTAACATCTCCGTATCCTTCATTGGAAGCGTGATGATCAATAACAATGCTGGCAGCGGCATTTTGGTAATATTCCAATCCGATCATACGCTCCAGAGTTGCATTATCACAGACTATGACACAATATTGTTTTCCGGATATATCCGGCATCTCAAAAGGAACAAATATCTTATCTTCCACGACCATCTTTTTCGGACCGCGCTCCAGCGTTTTTGCAAGATATGGAAACACCCTGTATTGTGGATAATTGACATGGATATAGTGCGCAAGGCTCATCACCGATCCGGCAGCATCGCCATCCGGATTTAAGTGTCCCAGAATCACTACAGCGTCCAGATTGTGCGTCTGCATGGTTTCATCAAAAACAGTATCAAAATTAAACTCTGTCATTCCTACCTCCTTCGTATATCACTTCCCTGTTATATTTTAATTTTATCATCTAACAGATCAGATAACAAGTTGTGGGCACATACAAGCCAAAATTCCAGATTGCCTACGGCAATGGAATTTTGGCTTGTATGTCTCGGGATTTTGGCATATTCATGCCAAAACACCTTGCGGAATAGTAATGTGTGAACAGTAACCAAAATTCATTCCAGATTGCATTATTTTGCGGAATTGCTACCGAATCAAAAAGAGACAAAAGAGACCACTTGTCTCTTTTGGTCTCTTTTCTGTCTCTTTTAAAAAACTATAGCAATTTCGTAAGATTTCTATAGTTTTTTCAGGGTTTCAGTACTATAATGAAACCCATAAAGAGATTGTCATATCAAAAATGGTAATATAATTTTCTGCTAGAAAATCAGATCATCTCCCATCAAACTGGAAATTCAGGGAAAGTTGTTCTGATATTATTATGAAAAAGATGATCGAAGCCCAGGAAAGACAGATGTCTAGTGGTTCCCAGGGCGGACAGTACTAATCAGATAAAAGCCTCTCAGTTGAGGAACTGAAAAAAACCGATGGTGATGACTGAAAACAGTCAAATCCATCGGTTTTTCTATAAAAGCGAATTAATAAAATCAGATCATCCCTATCAGATGTACGATCAGTGCAGCCACCCAGGCAATCACACACTGCCATACCACAACACCAACAGCCCATTTACTGCCCATTTCACGTTTGATCGAAGCGATAGCCGCCACACATGGTGTATAGAGCAAACTGAATACCAGCAGGGATGCTGCTGCCAGCGGAGTCAGTACAGAGGCAATATTTCCACTGAAAAGTACTTCCAGAGTAGATACCACGCTCTCTTTTGCCATAAATCCGCTGATAAGAGCTGTACAGATTCTCCAGTCTCCCAGTCCGATTGGTTTAAATATAGGTGCCAGGACTCCCGCCACCATTGCCAGAATACTGTCTGCAGAATCTTTTACAAGATTTAAATGCAGATCAAAGCTCTGCAGGAACCAGATTATCATTGATGCAAGCAGGATAATAGAAAACGCTCTCTGCAGGAAATCTTTTGCTTTTTCCCACAAAAGCTGACCTACATTCCTTGCTCCCGGCAGCCGGTAATTGGGAAGTTCCATGACAAACGGGACGGGATCTCCCTTGAAAAGAGTTCTGTTATACAAAAATGCCGCCAGGATTCCCACCAAAATTCCAAGCAGGTAAAGACCTGCCATAATAAATCCGCCCTTCTTCGGGAAAAAAGCACTTACAAAGAAAGAATAAATCGGCAACTTCGCAGTACAGCTCATAAATGGAGTCAGCAAAATCGTCATCTTTCTGTCACGCTCACTTGTAAGTGTACGTGTGGCCATAACAGCCGGAACCGTACATCCGAATCCGATCAGCATTGGTACAATGCTTCTTCCGGAAAGGCCGATCTTACGCAGAAGTTTGTCCATCACAAAAGCAACACGTGCAACGTATCCGCTGTCTTCCATAAGAGACAGAAAGAAAAACAGGGTTACGATAATCGGCAGAAAACTGAGTACACTTCCCACACCTGTAAAAATACCATCAATGACCAGGCTATGCATGGCACTGTTTACATTTGCTGCTGTCAGTGCTACATCTACCAGCGCAGAAACCTTATCAATTCCAATCTCCAGAAGCCCCTGAAGCCACGCTCCGATCACATTAAAGGTAAGATAAAATACCAGTACCATGATTCCGATGAAACAGGGAATCGCTGTATATTTTCCTGTAAGAATCTTATCAATTTTCTCACTTCTGATTCTCTCCTTACTCTCTTTTGGCTTTACAACTGTCTGTTCACACAAACGCTCAATAAAGTCAAAACGCATATCTGCGATCGCAGCGCTTCTGTCAACCTGACGCTCTGTTTCCATCTGCTGTACGATATGCTCCAGCATATCCGTCTCATTTGTGTCCAGCTTCAGCTTCTCAAGAATCAGCGGATCTCCCTCAATTGCCTTGGTTGCTGCAAAACGGGTAGGAATATCAGCCTGCGCCGCATGATCCTCAATCAGGTGCATGACCGCATGAATACAGCGGTGTACTGCACCGTCATGGTCACTCTTATCACAGAAATCCTGACGCAGCGGATGTTCCTGATATTTCGCTATATGTAACGCATGGTCAACCAGCTCATCAACCCCTTCATTCTTTGCCGCAGAAATAGGGATTACAGGTACTCCAAGCAGCGATTCCATCTTATTTACATCTATAGAACCCTGATTTCCCAACACTTCATCCATCATGTTCATTGCAACTACCATAGGAATATCCATCTCCAGAAGCTGCATGGTCAGATACAGGTTTCTCTCAATATTGGTAGCATCCACAATGTTGATGATCGCACTTGGTTTCTCATCCAGGACAAAATTTCTGGAGACAATCTCCTCACTGCTGTAAGGGGACATGGAATAAATTCCCGGAAGGTCTGTGATTTCTGTATCCGGATGGCCTTTAATCGAACCGGTCTTACGATCCACCGTTACTCCTGGAAAGTTTCCCACATGTTGACTGGAACCTGTCAGTTGGTTAAACAGTGTAGTTTTTCCACAGTTCTGATTTCCCACCAATGCGTACGTCAGTGTAGTTCCCTCAGGCAGTGGATGTTCATCTTCTCTGGAATGATACTTTCCATCCTCTCCAAGTCCCGGATGTGCCAGGTCGCTTACAGCCTCTATTCCGGCGTGACTTCTGCTTCGCTTCGGAATCTGTTCGATTTCTATCTGCTCTGCTTCCGCAAGTCTTAATGTCAGTTCATATCCATGTACCTGCAATTCCATGGGATCTCCCATGGGTGCAAACTTCACGACTGTGACCTCAGCTCCCGGAATCATACCCATATCCAGGAAATGCTGACGCAGGGCACCCTTGCCGCCAACCGACGTGATCACAGCACTTTTTCCGATTTCCAAATCTTTTAATGTCATTTTCAGTCGCTCACCTTTTGTATTTGTATTTGGTTATCATCGTCGTTATTATAGCAATCCTCGTAAATAATGCATCTTAATCCAGCCCATCAGAGTGTGAAACCCTGCTGAACTGTCTTAAATGCATTATTTACGAGGATTACTATAGCCGATTTTTCTCAATAACCTTATGCAGATAGCTTATACTAACTGATAAATTTTGTCAAGTAGCAGGTATGTCGTTACTGTTCACTCCGTTCACAATAACGTAGCCAAAATTCCAGATTGCCTGCGGCAATGGAATTTTGGCTTGTATGTCTCAATTTTTTATAACCGAAAGCACAAAAAACTCAGATGAATTTATGTTATCATCTGAGTTTCTCAATGTCTTAACCTGACAGGTCATTAAACCTGTCTGTGATTACTTCATTACTTATTATTCTGATCATTCTCAAGTAACTGATTTATGTGATTGCCATAAGATTTGGAAATTGTTCTTATTTTTTATATGTCAGATCCACACAGAACCTGTAATATCACCGTTAATTACATAATATGCTTTGTTCTCTTCAGGTTTGATATAAATCTTAATATCTTTGAGATCTTTCTCCTTTTTACCCAGTTCGTCTGTCCAGATTCTTCTGACATTACTTAAAATATTTTTTGTATATACTTCTCTGCCCATGAACTGAATATATACTTCTGCTGTTGCTTCTTTCTTAGTGGTTCTTCTTGTTGTCTTCTTCTCGGCAACTGTCTCTTCAGCCGGTTTCTCAGCTGTCTTAGCAGTAGCCTTCTTTGTAGTTCTTTTCGTTGTTTTTGTTGGTTTTGCAGCAGTCTTTGTTGTTTTAGCTGTCTCTTTTTTCTCGGCTTCTTTCTCTGCTTCTGCCGGTTTCTTTTCTACAGTGTCTGCTGCTTTAGCTGTTTCTTTCTTCTCGGTTTCTTTCTCTGCTTCTGCTGATTTCTTTTCTGCAGTCTTTCTTGTTCTTCTTGCTGCCGGTTTCTTTGCTGTTGTTTCTTTCTTTACAGTCTCTGTTTCAGCAGTTTCTTTCTTGTTTGCTTCTTTATTTACAGCTACTTCTTCAGCAGTTGTCTTTGCAGGAGCCTCTTTAACTTCGGTTGTCTTCGCAGTGGATGTGTTGAGATCTGCTGTAGTTGCTTTTGTTGCCATATGATTAGCCTCCTTACAAGGTATAAGTATTCGTAACTGCTCAGTTTTGTACAGTTACAGGTATTCTTATGTTACCGAAAATATGATAAACAGTAACATTCTTTTATGAAAATAGAATACTACGAATCTTCTGCTTTTGCAATGTTTTTCTGTTTTTATAATTTAGGCATCTTATGAACAGTAACATGAACAGTATTATTTTTACTCTGTATCTGTCATTTTCTATAGTCCTAGATTCTGCAGATCTTCCTTCATATATGCCGAAAGTCTCCTCTGAAGTTCCTCATTCTGCGGAAGGCTTAAATCCCCGTCAAGGGACAGAATCTCTGCGGCCGTCTCACTGGCAGCTTTCAGGATATCCGCATCCTGATAGATGTCCCCCAGTTTAAATTCCAGCAGACCACTCTGGCGGATTCCAAAAAGATCACCAGGACCGCGAAGCTTCAGATCCTCTCCTGCAATATAAAATCCATCGTTGGATTTGTTCAGGATCTGCAGACGTTTAGAAATTTCCTTTGCACCATTTCCCTGCATAAAAATGCAATATGACTGATATTCCCCTCTACCGACACGCCCGCGAAGCTGATGAAGCTGTGCCAGCCCGAAACGCTCGGCATTCTCCACCATCATCACTGTAGCATTGGGCACATTCACTCCTACCTCAACTACAGTAGTAGATACCAGGATCTGAATTTCCCCTGCGGCAAAAGCCTCCATGATCACATTCTTCTCTTTCGCTTTCATCTTTCCATGAAGAGAAGCAATCTTTATATCCGGCGAAAAAACATTGCGAAGCTTCAGGGTATAATCCAACACATTTTCCCCATCCATCCCTTCGCTCTCCTCCACCATTGGACAGATCACATAAACCTGCCGTCCCTGACGGATCTGCTTCTCCATAAAGGAATAAGCCTTCGGCCTGTAAGAAGTATCCACCACACAATTTTTAATGGGAAGTCTCTGCGCAGGAAGTTCATCAATTACTGAAATATCCAGATCCCCGTATATAATGATCGCCAGCGTCCTTGGAATCGGTGTAGCACTCATCACCAGCACATTAGGCGGGTTTCCCATAGTAGTCAGTGCTTCCCTCTGTTTCACACCAAAACGATGCTGCTCATCTGTAATAACCAGTCCAAGATTATTGTACTGCACTTTTTCCTGAATCAGCGCATGCGTTCCTATCACCAGGTTAGCCTCTTTTGACGCGATCAGCGCATATTTTTTTCTTTTCTCCTTTGCGGTATCTGATCCTGTCAGCAAAACCGGATGCCCAAAATCAATATTCTGTTCCTGCAGCAACTTCTCCATTGCCTGAAAATGCTGCCTTGCAAGAACCTCCGTAGGTGCCATAAGCACTGCCTGATATCCATTCTCCACAGTCATGATCATTGCAAGAAACGCAAGGATCGTCTTACCACTTCCTACATCTCCCTGAACCAGTCTGGACATCAGGGCCTGGCCGCTTAAATCCCTCTCAATCTCATGCCACACATTCAACTGCGCCTTTGTCAGATCATAGGGCAGACTTTCAATAATCTGCTCTGTCGTCCACACCGGATGCATGGGAAACGCATTCGGTGCTTCCTCCGTCTTCTCCTTCAAAGACTGCACAGCAAGAATAAAAAGAAGAAACTCGTCAAACACCAACCTTCTCCTTGCAGCTAACAGCTCCTGCATATTTTTGGGAAAATGAATCGCAGGAATCGCAAAATTCCTGTCTGCCAGGTGATACCTCTCCTTATACTCATCTGCCAGATACTCTGCCTGAAGCTTCTGCTCATCAAGCACCTGATGGATCAGCTTCACGATCGTCTTATTAGAAAGCCCCGCAGTCAGTCCATAAATCGGCTGAAGACTGTGCAGAATCTCCTCATAAGCCGCAGGCGTAAAAATCTCAGGGTGCTCCATCTGCAGCTTCCCCTGCTTCCTGACGACACGCCCCCGCAGAACAAACCTGCTGCCTTTCCTGACTGCAGAGCGCAGATACGGTGCATTAAACCACGTAACAGAAATTTTCCCCGTAAGATCTGCCACAGTGGTCGTGATCACCTGAAGATTCCGTACCTGATTCACATACACACCCGTTATAACCGCCACAGAAATCGCCACAACAGCTCCCTCTTCCAGAGACCGGATCTCAACAGGCTCCTCATACGCATCATAATTACGTGGATAATAACTCAGAAGAGATTCCATATCCGTAACTCCTATTTTCGCAAATAACTTTTCCGTTTTCTCCCCCACGCCCTTAAGGGTTCTCAAAGATATCGACATCTATCTCCTTTTCCTTTCTAAAAAATCCATCACAAATATAAATTTAACCAAATCAAGTATCCAGCTATCCGGCAGAGCAATTATTCGGTTATAATCAAGTAAAAACGGACTATGTCATCCGCCCAGCCAGCTGCCAGGCGGGAAAATTATTTGTTTTTGTGTGCATTTGCAGGGATCTTAGATATTCTTAGGTTCCGGAAAACTGCGTTATGAGCAGACAGTCTCACTGTCTGAGCGAAGTTTGCAACGGAGCGAGTTTGAGAGGGCTGCTCATGCCCTTAGCAGATTTCCGGAACCTTAGAATATCTTAGTTCCCGAAACCGCACACAAAAACAAATAATTTTCCTGCCGTCCCTTTTTAATACGAAAACGGATATACCCACCCTCAACAATGGCCTATACCCGTTTTCATCACATGAACTATTCGTTTATCTCTCTCAAAAACTCTATTATCCTACTCTACAGAAATAACATAATAATAAATCGGCTGTCCACCCGCATTCAGTTCCACATCACACTCCGGATAAGCCTCCTCCAGAGCCGTTGCCAGCTCCTCAGCTTCAGCCTCCTCAGTATCAGCACCATAATAAATACTGATCACCTCAGACTCATCGTCCACCATCTGGGCAACTGTCTCCTTGGCAACTTCCATGCGGTCCTTGCCAACAGCCAGGATTCCATGATCACCGATACCCATCATATCACCCTCATGGATCTCCTTATCATCAATCCTTGTATCACGCACAGCATACGTGATCTGTCCGGTCTTCACATGTTCGATTGCCTGAAGCATAGCCTCAGTATTCTCCGCACTGTTCTTCTCGGGCACATAACTGATCATGGCAGTAATTCCCTGCGGAATGGTCTTAGTCGGCACAACCACGATCTCTTTATCCTCAGTAAGATCCCTTGCCTGGTTTGCAGCAAGAACAATATTCTTATTGTTCGGGAAAATATAAATAGTCTTTGCATTTACTTTTGCAATGGCATTGAGCATATCCTCTGTACTCGGGTTCATTGTCTGACCGCCCTCGATCAGGTAATCCACACCCAGTTCCTTAAAGATCTCTGTCATTCCCTTTCCCACAGATACGGAAATAAAGCCTACTTCCTTCGGCGGCTGTGCTGCTTCTTCTTTTTCTTCCTGTTCTGCCTGCTCTTTCGCCATTTTCTCGGCATCCTTTATAAGCTTCTCCTGATGCTCCTCACGCATATTGTCGATCTTCATACGTGAAAGTGCACCAAAGGTAAGGGCTTTCTCAATAGCCTGTCCAGGATGATTGGTATGAACATGAACCTTCACGATCTCGTCATCTGCAACAAGCACAATAGAATCACCAAGGGACATCAGGAATTTCTTAAATTCATGCTCTGTCTCCTCGGACATCGGCTGGTTCAGAAGAATAATAAACTCTGTACAATAACCAAATTTAATATCAGCCTCTGTCTGTGCATCGATCTTAGTCACAGCAGGACCTTTTGCCTTGTCAAACTGTGTATAATCAATCTCTTTGCCAAGGAAACCATCATATGCACCATGGTATACTTCCAGAAGTCCCTGTCCACCGGAATCCACTACTCCTGCTTCTTTCAGAACCGGCAGCATCTCCGGTGTCTTTGCCAGAGTTTCCTCCGCATGAGCGATCACGCTCTGGAAAAATGTATCCAGATCCTCTGCTGTCTCCGCAAGCTCTACAGCCTTGGCAGCAGCCTCTCTTGCAACAGTAAGGATTGTTCCTTCCTTCGGTTTCATGACTGCCTTATATGCAGTCTCCACACCTTTCTCCATGGCTGCCGCGATATCAATGGCATCCAGTTCCTTACTGTTCTTAACACTTCTGGTAAAACCACGCAGAAGCTGAGAAAGAATAACACCTGAGTTACCTCTTGCACCGCGCAGAGAACCGGAAGAAATCGCCTTGGCCAGTGACTCCATGTCAGGCTCTCCCAGAGAACCTACTTCTGCTGCTGCTGCCATGATCGTCATTGTCATATTGGTTCCTGTATCTCCATCCGGTACCGGAAATACGTTCAGTTCGTTGATCCATTCTTTTTTAGCTTCCAGATTCTTGGCTCCTGCAAGAAACATCCTGGAAAGTATTCTGGCATCTATGGTTTTGTTATTCACCACAAGTTCCTCCTCTATCCTAATCAATTGCGCGTACACCTTCTACATAAATATCGATCTTATCGATCTCCATTCCTGTAAAGGCCTCGACTTTATATTTGACATTGCTGACAAGGTTGTCTGCAATTGTACTTATGTTCACGCCATATGCCACAATAACATGGAAATTCAGGCGGATTTTATTGTCCTCTGTAATTCTGACGCTGATGCCATGTTTCAGGCTGTTCTTTCCAAGAAGCTTTACCAGTCCGTCTTTCATACTGACTGCAGCCATGCCTACGATACCAAAACATTCTACAGCAACGCTTCCTGCGTAGGTTGCGATTACATCTGTGTCAATTATGATCTGACCTAATCCGGAATCTATACGTCCATTCATATGGTTACCTCCAATGCTCATTATTGTATGTAAGTGTATTATAACCTCTTTTCACAGAAAAAGAAATATAATTTTTGAGTTTTTTCCTTTTTTTGCTTGCAAAAGCACAATTCATCTGTTACAATGTAATCTGTTGAACACAAGGTTACTGTTCAGACGCTATGCACACAGCACGACAGTAACAATAAAGCGTCAAGGAGGTGCTATCATGGCTAAATGTGCAATCTGTGAGAAAGCTGCTCATTTCGGAAATAATGTAAGTCATTCACATAGAAGATCCAATAAAATGTGGAAATCTAACGTAAAATCCGTTAAAATCAAGACTGCTGAGGGTGGAGCTAGAAAGACATATGTATGTACTTCTTGCTTAAGATCCGGTAAAGTAGAAAGAGCATAATAACACCATTACCCCTGTTGCAACAGGGGTATTTTTTTTGCAAAAAAGACTGTCCCTCTGTTCAGATATTCTTTACCGAATATTCTGCCTGAGCTGACAGTCTTTTTTATTTCATATGTCAAACGGGTTATTCGCAATCTTCTGTAAAATTAATGACAGAAAAGATGATATCCCAACAACAGGAAAACTCCGGCCGAAACCACCAGAACCACATTTTCTGCGATCAGCATCCCGATTATCATCCCAATCCCTATGAAAAACAGCATAAAGCCGAACAGCTTTTCCAATTCTTCTGCACCTTTTTCATCGGTTTGCTATAGTCTATGCAAAAATTATTTTTCTGATTCGCCGACAGATTCTTCGTCACCTTTTCCGGAGGTAAAACGATCTACAAAATCCGGAACCATATCAAGAATCTTGGTGAGACCATCCTGATTTTTCACATTGACCAGCTTTGTTGTTCCATTCTGGATCACAAGCACTGCACAGGGAGTCATCTTTCCTGCCATTCCGCCGCCACCGTTATCCTTCTTCTCTCCGGAAAAAGCACCGGCACCTACACCGAAAGATACATCCATCAGAGGAAGAATGATCGTATCGCCTACATGGATTGCCTCTCCTACCACTGTTTTCGCAGAAATAAAACTGTCCATTCCCTTGAATAATGAATTTACGGTTTCTTTAAAATTGTTTTCATTTGCCATGGTCATGCCCTCCTGGTTTTCCAACGTTTTATAACGTATTTTATATTTTTATTGAAATAAATACTCACTGCTGCCCGCACAGGAACAAATCCGTAGATCCTGCCTTTTGCCCTGATGTTTCCATACAGATAATTCTCACTGTCAAAACGGGGATTGATCTGTATACAGTTTTTGTGAAATGGAATTGTCATCCCAAGTACAGCAAGTGCCGCACCTGTCAGCGCCGGATCTTCAAAAGAAAAAGTAACCTGCCCTTCTATCCTTGTAGGAAAAATATGCTTAAGCAAAAATTTTCCATGTTTCCATACAAGCTTTCTGGCAGCTGTCACTCTGGGATGTTCTATAAACGCCTTCCACCAGGACACATTCTTTTTAATCTTCCCGAATATCCTGCGGATATTTTGCAGTTTTGTACGAATCAACTGAAATATATTTCGGATCCGGTCATAGATCCTTTTTATAAAAAACTGCCTCTTCTTTAGACTATTCCGATCTGTATCATCTGCATTCAGTTTCTGCTGTCCGGATATCTGACTGTTTCTGATTCTCTCTGTATCAGCAGATGTATCTGAAGCTGAATTTCTGTCTGTTTTCAGATCCTCAGTCTCCATATTCTCCGATTTCGGGTGATCAACCACTGATTTTTTATGCTCTTCTTCCCTGTTTCCGTCTGTGCCGGATACAGATACCTTTTCTGCGCCGGATTTCTCCGGATTTTTCCCGGATTTCTTTGTTACAGCCCTCTTCTCCTGCCGTTTTTTCAACAACTTGTCTACGGGAATTCCAAACAGATGAAAGGATATCTCCATCTGCTGATCTTTCCATTCCGCTCTCAGCGAAATCCCATGAAACAGCCAGCTTACGATACCCTCTCCCTCTGTCTGTTTCCAGCCACCTTCTGCCTTGACAGCTGATGCCTTATATCTTACAGGACAGAACAGTACAAGAAGAACTGCCAGTAAAAGAAGGCCCAGCAGAATTCCCAGGATGATCAGTATAAATTTAAGGATCAGCCATAAAATATGTAACATATTCTCACCTGTTTTCTATATATTCAGCTGTTGCGAAGGTTCCCGTTTCCCTGTACATTTCATCGATCAGACTTCGCACCATCTCCAGGGCTTCCTCTTTGCCCTTCGCCATTCCTATGATCTTCGGACAGATTCCATAAAAGCTCTTCTGTATCAGCATTGCTGCAGGAATAATATCCATCAGATTCACAGGATTCTCTGACAGAGTAAGGAGATAAATGCCCAGAACCGGTTTTCCGCTGTTCAGTTTCTTTTTTATCTTCTCAGGATCCTTTACAGATTCCCCTGCAAGAAAATTCTCCTGCCATTTCAGCATCTTACACCCTCTCCCGTTTTAACACTTCAGTTACAGTATTTCCATTTTCTCCAAAATTTAAACCGGGCTGCGTTGCAAAAAAACACAGCCCTGTTCTCTCGTTAATAATACTTATGCTGTTTTCCCCAAAGTCCATTGCTTCTCATCTCCAGATATTCCTGATAAGCACGCTCTACGATCTGCTTCTCGTTTGAAAACCTCAGCAGATGATAGATCTCATGAAATTTATAATATCCGGAATCTACAAAAAACTCCTCTCTCTGGGGCTTACTATGATAATTATCCGCAGTCATAAGATACCAGTGTACCTCTTTGAAAACCACGTCCTCCGGAACGGTAAAGTTATATTGGCTCTTTCCGATGTATTTCACAATGGTCGCACGCACTCCAGCCTCTTCCATCACTTCCCGCAATGCTGTCTGTTCATGCGTTTCGCCTGGTTCCACTGTTCCTTTCGGCAATACCCAGCCCTCATAACGGTTCCTGTAAGATTTATACAAAGTAAGAATCTTACCCCGATGAATTACCACACCGCCACAGCTCGTTGCTTCTATCATAATGCAATCCCTCCTGTTTTGCGTGGTATTATAAACTGAGTATAGTATATCTCTTTTTTTCCAAACCCGCAAGCTATAAATATCATTTCATAACATATTACCGATTAATTAGTTACTGTTCACTCCGTTCACAGTAACGTAGCCAAAATTCATTCCAGATTGCCCGCAACATGGAATTTATTATTGCTTATCATAATAATACGCATCAAATATCTGCTCTGCGATGGGCACTGCTGCTTCGCTTCCGGTACCGCCATTCTCAACAATGATCGCAACTGCCAGATCCGGATCATCCACGTTGGAATAACCGATAAACCAGGAATGACTGGAACCATTCTCATCAAATTCCGCTGATCCGGTCTTGCCTGCCACTGTATATCCTCTTCCGTTCAGAGCCGATGCGGTTCCGTTTTCCACAACACCTTTCATAAGCTTTCCAAGGATATTCGCCTCATTTGTTGTCATCAGACGTTTATAGCTCTCCGGCTCTGTTGTCTTCACTGTCTCTCCGTCTGAACTTACAACAGAATCAATGAGATAAGGCTTCATGAGCTCCCCGCCATTGGCGATCGCACTGGTAATCAGCGCCATATGCATAGGTGATACCAACGTATTACCCTGTCCGATGGCAGTCTGCATAACCTCTGCAACAGAAGATTTTCCATTTAATGTAAAAGTACTCTTTTTATAGGAAGAAAGCGGAAGACTCTTATTAAAAAGAAGATCCTCGGCTGTTTTTTTCAGAGAACTGCCTCCGAGCATGGTTCCGATCTCTGCAAATGCACTGTTACAGGAATTGGCAAAAGCACTGTAAAAATCTTCCTGTCCATGAACAGTTCCGCCATAGCACCTGATCGTGTGATCTTCTTTGGTAATACTTCCCTCACAGAGATAGGAAAATCCCTCCAGACTGCCCTTGGTTCTGAAATAGTCCAGGGCAGTTACCACCTTAAATGTAGATCCCGGAGGATAGGCTCCGTTTGTAGCTCTGTTCAACAGACTGCTGTCATTGGAATCATTTACCAGTGTGTCCCAGTTCTGGGAAATAGTATTCGGGTCAAAGTCCGGTCTGCTCATTTCCACCAGAATCTTACCTGTAGAGGGTTCTATGGCAACAACCGCCCCTCTCCTGTCACCAAGTGCATTATAGGCAGTTGACTGAAGATCTGCGTTTAACGTCGTGGTCACAGAATCACCCGTATTTTTCTGATTCTTAAACTCATTTTTCATCTGGTTCAGGAAAAATTCATGAGAAGTCAGAAGCTGGAAGTTCGCCTCTGATTCCAGTCCGCTTTTTCCATTAGTGTCATATCCGACTACATGAGCGAACATATTTGCATAGGGATAAGTACGTTCCTCTGTTCCGTCTTCGTAAACATTGGTCTGGGCAAGCACCTGCCCATCTGCAGATATGATCTTACCTCTTACAACCCTGTCTGAAAAAGTATCCTGCCTTGTATTATAGGGACTATTGATAAAATCATCGCTCTTTGCATAATTAAAATAGATCAGATATCCGATCATACTGACAAAGATCAGCACAAAAAAGCAGGATACCAGTGTATACTCTCTGTTACGGGGCCTTCTCTTTTCAGAAATCTCCCGGGCTTTGCGCTTCTGGCGCTTCTTCAACTCTCTGCGCCGTTCCTTTTCTTCGATATCTCTCAATTTCTTCGTCCTCATCTTCTCTCAAAATATACAATCCCTGAATGATCGCCAGCATCAGTACTGTACACGCGACAGAACTTCCTCCATAGCTGACCAGAGGAAGAGTTACACCTGTCATAGGGATAAATTTCGTTGCTCCGCCAATTGTCAGAAATACCTGAAATGCATATTCCGTACCAAGTCCAAGTGCGATCAGTTTGTAGAATGGTTTCTTAATCTTAAGCGCAATATTTACGATCATCAAAAAGAAACTCATACATACCAGGATCAGGCAGATTGCAAAAATCCCACCCAGTTCCTCACAGATTGCACTGAATATAAAGTCATTCTTGACAACAGGGATCTTCTCAGGCGAACCCTGACACAATCCCATTCCAAACCATCCGCCGGTTCCAATGGCAAACAGTGACTGGACGATCTGGTATCCTTCATTCTGATATACCGCCATGGGATCCTTCCAGGCTGTCACTCTCTGACGCACATGGCCAAACAGATGATATGCGACAACTGCCCCTGCAGATCCGCCTGCAAGACCAAGTGCCAGATATCCCACATTTCTGGATGCCACATAAATCATCACAAGATATGCCGCAAAGAAGATCACTGCACTTCCAAGGTCTCTGGAAAGTACAAGAATCCCCACATGCAGTCCCGCCACTACCGTAGTCTGGATCACTTTTGAAAAATCAGCACCTTTTCTCAGCAATGCCGCCATAAAGAACACAAATGTAATCTTTATCGCCTCTGAAGGCTGGATTCCCATCAGGGAAAGTTTTGCTCCATAGCTTGTCTTTGCAAGCACAAATACCGCCGCCAGCAAAACGATTCCGATTCCCGCATAAACCCATGTCAGGTCCTTGAGAAATTTCATCTTCCTGATCAGGACAGGTACGATCAATGCCACCACATTTACGCCTGCCACAATCACCAGCTGTCTGGTAGCTGTGGAAACATCCAGCCTGCACAGCATAATAAATCCTACGCTGAGAAGCATGCACATATTGTTGAGCAGTAAAATCGATGCTTTCTTATAAAAAATCCTGTACAAAATCTGGATTCCCGCAAAAAATGCCATCATTTCGATATAAAACAACACGACCTGAAACTTACCTGTCTTCAGGTAGATGACCAGAAACGCAGTGAAATCCATAAAAAAGATAAGCATCAGCTGCTGGCGCAGCGATTCGTTTCTCTCCTCCTCACTCTGCTGTTTCACCAGATAGAAACAGTGAAAGGTATAAATCACCATCAGGGTAAGGATCACATACTTGGATAATTCTACAATTACATTAATCATATGCCTTACTCGGCTCCTCTTTTAAAATGTCCCTTTGTATATTCCCGTTTCAGAGGATTCTTCCCATCACGATAAACATCTCTGAACTCTTCATATATCTTCACCGCATCCTGAGGCTTCTCAATGGTAAATGCAAGTCTCAGGGAAGAGACACCAAGTCTGTCTATTTGTGATTTCTCTTTCAACAGGCCGTAAGGGATACTGTTGTAAATGATATTATAGCAGGGTATACAGAAATCTGTATTCTCAGTTTTCCATGGGTTACATATACATTTCGCCGTAAATTCTTTATCGTAACGGTCTTTTAAAGTTACCCCTTCTTCCTTATGATTACATCCGTAAAGATTTTTATGCACACACTGGGCCGATATCATAAGAGGCAGATATCCGTAGATCAGCATCTCGCTGTCCCGGTTATCTCTGTGGCGGATTTCCCCTTCGTTCAGCTCAAGCGGTACCGTATTTCTGAGGACTTTCTGATCTTTCCAGAAATCAGCAGCTTCATCATTCCATGTATACATACTGTGATCCAGAACACATTTCTCAGCCAGACCTGCCTTTCGCAGAACTGCAAAAATCTCCAGATTTCTTACCAGAAATCCTGTCATTCCTCTGTCCATCCACTCTCTGATCCTGGTGAGAAGCTCCCGGGGCATCTCACCTCTCATAATATGCGGAAGAGACAGATACATCTCCATTCCTCTGCTTACACAGTCATCCAGGCAGACCTCCATGGCATCAGCGTTCAGATACATTCCATGTATCCCCTCTCTTTTATATAACGCCAGTGCAGTGGATTTTTCTTCACAGGAAATATAAATCGGAAGATTTTTCTGCTTTGGCGAATCTGCTTTTCTTCCGGCATCCTCTGATAAGCGTTTCTTCCCATTATTTTCTTCTCTCTTATATGGTTTGAGCAATTCATTTTCCAGAGATTCCAGTGCCTCTCTTCTCGCCTCATTCAGCATTTTCATCGGGATAAAAATATTCTCATCCATCTGGATTTCCAGATTTTCCCACTCATATTCTGTATTTCCAAGCTTCTCCATCTGTGAACGGATGCGCTCCTCTGTCAGCGGCTGGTTCTGCGCATACTGTACCTCACCCACAGACGCAAATCCATGGATTCCCCTGCATGACACATCCAGTATAGCAGGACTTCCCGGAAAAAGAATGAATGTTCCCTGAATTTTTTCTTTCTTTTTTCTTAATACAGGACTGACATCTCCTGTTTTCTTCTCATTGCTGAATGCCATCATGGACGGACCATTCTGCATCTGATAATAACCGGTACAGGAACCTCCCCTGTTAAACAGATCCAGCAGATATCTCTTATCCTCCTCTGCTACCCTGTAATTCTCAGCTCCCTTCTCAAAAAGAAGATCCAGGTACTTCCGATATACAGAAGTTACCCCTGCTGTATATCCCGGCTGCTTCATCCTGCCCTCTATCTTAAGAGAAGTAACACCAGCCTCCAGAATCTGCGGAAGAATCTCTATCGTAGAAATATCCTTCAGACTCAGAGGACATAGTTCTTGCGCTTTCCTTTTCTCTGACCGTCTGCCATTTTCCCCGCAACAAAGCGCCGTCTGATAAGGCAGACGGCAAGGCTGTGCACACCTTCCTCTGTTACCGCTTCTTCCACCCAGGATACTGCTCATCAGGCACTGTCCCGAATAACTGTAACATAAAGCTCCATGGATAAAAGATTCAATCTCGATAGGACTTGTCTCATGCATCCTCCGGATTTCCTCAAGGGAAAGCTCTCTGGCAGTTACCACTCTGGAAGCACCCTGTTCTTCCAGAAACTTCATCCCCTCCGGACCTGTCACAGTCATCTGCGTGCTGGCATGAAGATGCATACCCGGAAACATCTCCCTGATCATCTTAAACACACCCATATCCTGAACGATCACCGCATCCAGACCTTCCTTATAATATGGAAGCAGATAATCATACAACTGTTCAGACAGTTCCCTGTTCTTCAACAGCGTATTCACTGTCAGATAAAGTTTCCTGCCATGGATATGAGCAGTATCAATGGCACGCAAAAGTTCTTCCTCTCCGAAATTCTTCGCATAGGCCCGCGCGCCAAAGGCTGCTCCCCCTACATAAACCGCATCTGCACCTGCACCGATCGCTGCCTCAAATCCCTCATAGGAACCGGCAGGTGCCAGAAGTTCAATCTCTTCTCTTCTCAATTCTATACCTCACGTTTTCTATAACAGTCATCTTAAATGCATTATTTATGAGCATTGCTATAATATTCAAATCGAATACATATGAAACAAATCATAAAGGGGAAATCACCGAAGTAATCCCCCCTCTGTTATTTCAGCAGCTCATCAATCTGCTTTTCCAGTTCCTTATTCTTTCCCTCCAGAAGGCTCTTCTGTTCCAGGGCTTCCTGTTCATGCTTCTGCGCTTCCTCAATCTGCATACGAAGCGAGATCAGCTCATGCTTCAGATCATACATCTCCTGATCCTTCTGCTGTAAATCCTGTTCAAAAACCTCCGCCTGTTTCTTTGCCTTAAAATAGTCATCTGTAATATTCAGGCTGATAAGTGTATGCTTGGTCTCCATGGGCTGTCTGCTGTAACCCGGCATAGCACTTAACTCATCCATCTTTTTATTTATATAGGATGCTACTTTCTGAAAATATTCTTCCGATTCATAGCCTCCCAGCGTAATAATCTTACCACCTATGATTACCTTTGCTGTATTTTTGACCGCCATCCGTACGAGCCTCCTGTATCTTCCTTCAATCTGCCCGGAACCCCGGACATTTACTTCATTATACTCGAAAGCAGTCGAAATGTATAGGAATTTTTAAAAAACTTTTACTTTTTTATATTTTTACGCCCTTAACTTCAGTTTTTCTCCTGCATCTGATAGCCCAGATGCTCATACGCAAGCGCCGATGCCATACGTCCTCTCGGCGTACGGTTCAGGAATCCATTCTGCAGCAAATAAGGCTCATACACATCCTCCAGCGTACCGGAATCCTCCCCTATCGCCGCAGCCAGAGTCTCCAGTCCCACAGGACCACCCTGAAAATTCACGATCATAGTCTGAAGAATCCTTCTGTCAATCTTATCCAGACCATACTGATCCACTTCCAGAAGATTCAGCGCAAAACACGCCACATCATAAGTAATCCGTCCATCATACTTCACCTGCGCAAAATCACGAACCCTCTTCAGCAGACGGTTGGCAAGCCTCGGAGTTCCCCTGGATCTCTTGGCAATCTCAGCCGCACCCTTCTCATCAATCTCTACTCCAAGAACCTGAGCAGAACGGATAATGATCGTCTTAAGCTCCTCATGAGTATAAAACTCCAGATGATGCATCACACCAAAACGGTCACGAAGAGGTGCAGACAGAAGTCCTGCCCTGGTAGTCGCCCCCACCAGTGTAAACTTCGGCAGATCCAGACGTATAGACCTGGCAGAAGCTCCCTTCCCGATCATAATATCAATAGCATAATCCTCCATAGCAGGATAAAGGACCTCCTCCACCTGCCTGTTCAGGCGGTGGATCTCATCCACAAACAGAATATCTCCCTCCTGCAGATTATTAAGGATCGCAGCCATCTCCCCCGGCTTCTCAATAGCCGGCCCGGAAGTCACCTTCATATGAACCCCCATCTCATTGGCAATAATCCCCGAAAGAGTAGTCTTACCAAGCCCCGGAGGACCATAAAACAAAACATGATCCAACGCATCATGCCTCTGCTTCGCAGCCTCTATATAAACCTTCAAAGTACTCTTGGTCTTCTCCTGACCAATATAATCATCCAACGTCTGCGGCCGGAGATTCCCCTCCAGAGAAAAATCCTCCTCCGTCACATCCGTAGTTATAATACGTTTCTCCATCTGTTACCCATCCTAACCTATAACAATTCTATAATAATACAGGCAATCCAATCTACCAGAGCGTAAAGTCCTGCTTCAGTTAAAAATTCTTCAGCGCAGCCTTCAAAAGACCTTCCACATCATCCGGCGGCACATCCGTAACCTTACGCACCGCCCGAAGCGCATCCGCACTGCTGTATCCCAGCGCAACCAGAGCCTCAACAGCTTCCTGCCTGCCATCCGAAACCTCACCGGCTCCCACTGCTGCCCTCTCCTGCTCATGAGCCAGCTTCAATTCAAACGCATCCTCCAGATTCATCTTATCCTTCAGCTCAAGAATCAGCTTCTGAGCCGTCTTCTTCCCGATACCCGGAGCCTTCGACAACGTCTTCACATCATCCGAAAGAATTGCAAACCTCAATTCATCCGCCGTAATCCCCGCCAGAACCCCCAGCGCAGCCTTCGGCCCCACACCATTCACGCCAAGAAGCAGCTTAAACATCTGCAGATCATCCTTAGCCCTGAACCCATACAGCTTCATGGCATCCTCTCTCACACTGAAATAAGTATGGACCTTCACATCCTCCCCCATACGAATCTCAGACAAATCTGCCCCCGTCATATATATCTCATAACCAATCCCCCCGGCCTCAACAACCACCGAGCTCTCAGTCATATCCACAGCCATTCCATGAACAAACGCAATCATGATACATCCTCCGTCCCAAATTCATCACTTCCGATTCATCATACCACATCCCACCCCATAACGCAAACATATATTCGCGTACACTGTTCGCACACCTTGCGAAACAACCAGTAAACAGCGCGAGGCATTATTTCGGTTTGGGTGAATTTTGCAGGAAGCGTAGTAACTCTTAGTTCCGGGAAATCTGCGTTATTCGAAAAATGCTCACTGTCTGAGCCGCTTCGCGGCGAGTTTGAGCATTTTTCGAATGCTTTTAGCAGATTTTCTGAAACTTAGAGTTCCTAGCTTCCGAAACTGAACCCAAACCGAAATAATGCCCCGCGCGTCCCTTAATCGAACAAAAAGAACTGCCATGCCTTCACACAGCAGTTCTTCCTCCCATTACTGAATAATATGTCTCGGACAAACCTCTTTACAAGCCCCACAATTCGTACACTTACTATAATCAATATGCGCACAGAAATTATCAACCGTAATCGCCCCATTCGGGCAAGTCTTCTCACACTTCTTACATCCGATACAGCCAACCTCACACGCAGAAGTAACAGCCTTACCTTTCGCATGAGAACTACACTGCACAAACGTAGTCTGCTCATAGGGCACAAGCTCGATCAGATGCTTCGGACACTTGGCAACACACTTACCGCAGGCCTTACAAGCCTCCTTATCAACAACCGCCACACCGTTCACAACATCAATCGCCCCAAACGGACAGGCCTTCACGCAGCTTCCAAAACCAAGGCATCCATAAGTACAGGACTTCGCACCACCACCGGGAATGAAAGCCATCATCTCACAGTCTTCCACACCTGTATACTCATAATTATCCTTCGTCTTCTCACAGGTACCCGCACACTTCACATACGCCACCTGACGGGCAGTCTCCACAACTTCCTGTCCCATGATCGCTGCGATCACTTTCCCGACAGGCTCACCGCCTACCGGACATCCGTTTACAGGTGCCTCACCTTTGGCGATTGCTGCTGCCAGGCCATCACAGCCGGGATAACCACAGCCACCGCAGTTATTACCGGGAAGCGCCTCACGAACAGCAACTTCCTTCTCATCCACTTCCACAGCAAACTTCTTACCGGCAACGCCAAGGAAAACACCGATAAAAAGACCTACTGCCGCAACCAGTACAGTTGCCGCGATAATTGCTCCTATATTCATACCAGTCCCCTCCTTAAATCAGTCCTGAAAATCCGAAGAAGGCAATTGCCATCAGTCCGGCTGTCAGCAGAACTGTAGGGAATCCCTGGAAGGATTTTGGAATGTCATTGTATGCGATTTTCTCACGGATACCAGCCATCAGCACGATGGAAATAGTAAAGCCCACTGCTGTTGCAAATCCGTTCACTGTTCCCTGAAGAACATTATACTCTTTCTGCACGTTTGTAAGGGCAACACCAAGAACCGCACAGTTTGTTGTGATCAGTGGAAGATACACACCAAGTGCCTGATACAAGGAAGGCATTGTCTTCTTAAGGAACATCTCTACAAACTGTACCAGCGCCGCGATCAGCAGGATGAATACGATAGTCTGCAGATAAGTCAGGTTCGTAGGAACCAGGATAGCATTGTAAATAATACCTGTCACAAAAGATGACAGTGTAATAACGAAGATGATCGCACCGCCCATGCCGGCTGCTGTCTCAACACTCTTGGAAACACCAAGGAAAGGACAGAGGCCAAGGAACTGGCTGAGGACTACGTTATTTACAATCGCTGAGCTTACAAGTATGATCAAAAGTTCTTTCATAATCCATTACCCCCTTTTTCCCTTACACATGGTATTGCCACAGGCTGCACAGCTTCCGCCGCAATCAGGATTACTTGGATCAATGCCACGTTTGGCTGCACCGATTTTGAATTTGTTCTGTAATGCAGAAAGCGCTGCCAGAACAAAGAATGCTCCGGGTGCCAGGATAAAGATTGTAATCGGTTCATAACCAGCCTTACCTGCTGCAGCATCTGCCAGAGGAAGAATCTGATGTCCGAACAGAGAACCTGCGCCGATCAGCTCACGTACTGCACCGATACAGGTGATACTTAAGGTAAATCCAAGACCCATACCAATACCATCAAACAGAGAGGCAATCGGTTTATTCTTGGATGCATATGCTTCTGCACGTCCAAGGATGATACAGTTAACTACGATCAGAGGAATATAGATTCCAAGGGAGTCATACAGGCTTGGAATAAATCCCTGTAAAAGAAGCTGTACAACTGTTACAAAGGAAGCAACAACTACGATAAATGCAGGCATACGCACTCTGTCCGGAATAAAGTTTCTCAGAAGAGAGATCATTAAGTTGGATGCTGCAAGGATCACTGTTGTAGTAAGTCCCATTCCGATACCATTGGTTGCAGATGTGGTGATAGCCAGTGTAGGACACATACCAAGCATCAGTACAAAGGTAGGATTTTCTTTGATGATTCCGTTATATAAACGTTCAGCAGGTGTGTTTGGTTTCATCACTGATTTCCCCCTTTCTCATACTGGAATGCACATAATCCGGCATTGACACCGTTTGTCATGGCATTCGTTGTAATAGTGGCACCACTTAACGCATCGATCTGATCATCCGCTGTGGCACCGGTCTTTGTATATTCAAATTTGTCTACGTTCTTATCTTTGAACTGATCCTTAAATGCATCTGTGTTTGCTCTCATACCAAGACCTGCGGTCTCACCGATGGAAAGAATGGAAATTCCATTTAAGGTACCATCATCCTGAATACCCATTGCAAACTGGATATCTCCGCCGTAACCCTCGGAAGTGGTTACTGTAAATGCATATCCCAGTTCATTGCCTGAAGCATCCTTGGCAAGCATAGTCTCATCTATGGACTGTGCTGCATATCCGTTCTCATCCAGATAAGACTGCATGGCATCCGCATCCACATCCACTGTCTCAAAGCTGTCCGCATCTGCAAATACTGCCTTATAAGCATCCTGTTTCGCCTGAGCTTCCTGCTTTGCAATAGGATCTGCCGTAATATCCTGGACTACACCAAGGGCAAGTCCTGCCACCAGTGTGATCACTGTAATAGCTATGGTATCTTTGATAATTCTGTTACTCATGCCTTTTTGCCCCCTTTCCCAAATGCCGGGTGACGAGTCACACGTTCAATCATCGGAACTAACAGGTTGCAGAAAATGATCGCATAGGATACGCCCTCTGCGGAACCGCCAAAGAGACGGAAGACCGCAGTCAGTACACCAAGACAGACACCGTATACATACTGTCCTCTTGGTGTGATCGGTGTTGTGACATAGTCTGTAGCCATAAACCATGCACCAAGCATAAGACCACCGCCGAAGATGTGGCTGAACAGATAGTTCACATCAAATCCCTTGCCTGTTCCAAGCATGTAAAGGATTACAAATACTGCGAAACTTCCAATATAGGTAAGCGGAATCTTCAGATCGATCACCTTGAAAACCAGAAGGATTGCTGCTCCGATCAGGATCGCAAGGGCAGAAGTCTCACCGATAGTTCCCTGGATATCACCGATAAACATATGTAATACAGATACAGAACTGTCTGTAAATCCATTCTGTTTCAGAGCTGCCAGAGGAGTTGCACCGGATACAGTATCTACCACACCTCTGAAGCTGTCGCTTACTGCGAAATCTGTCATCTTTCCTGCGAAAGAGATCATCAGGAAACATCTTCCTGCAAGTGCCGGGTTCATGAAGTTCTGTCCCAGACCACCGAAGAGCTGTTTTACAACGATGATCGCAAATGCACTGCCAAGTACAGGCATCCAGAGCGGAATTGATGCAGGCATATTTAATGCAAGTAATAAACCTGTAACAACTGCACTGAAGTCTGTAATTGTGTTCTTCTTATGCATCAGCTTGTCATAAATCCACTCAAAGAATACACTGGAAGCGACGGTGATCACTACTACCAGTAAGGCACGAAGGCCAAAATTATAAATTCCAAACAGTGTGGTCGGCAGAAGCGCCAGTACCACAAGCTGCATAATTTTGCTTGTTGTCATCTTATCCCGGACATGGGGATTGGATGATACATGTAACATCTGATCCATTACGATGTCCCCCTTTTACTTTTTCTTACGGCTTGCCAGAACCATCTTACGCATAGATTTGATCATCTGGGTCAGCGGACGCTTGGCAGGGCAGATATAACTGCAGCAGCCACATTCGCAGCACTCCATACCATCAAATTTCTGGAAGCTCTCCATGTCACCATGCTCTGCAAAGGTTGCAAGTCTTGCAGGAATGACATGGCCGGGACAGACTCCTACACATCTGCCGCAGTTAATGCATGCAGTCTGTTCGGCATCTGCCACATCATCCTTCTCCAGGCAGAGACATGCGGAGCTTGTCTTAATACATGGTACATGAGTGTCATACATGGCAAATCCCATCATAGGACCACCTGAAATTACTTTGGATACATTGTCTGTCAGTCCGCCGGCAGCTTCAATCAGCTCTGCCATATCTGTTCCGGAAAGGACATCAAAGTTCTGCGGATTCTTAATCCCCTGTCCTGTTACTGTCACGATACGGTCCATAACAGGTTTTCCAAGGATAACGGCTTCATAAACAGCAATTACGGTATCTACGTTGTCAACTACGCATCCTGCATCTGCCGGAAGCATGGCAGAGTTAATCTCTCTGTCTGTGACAGCCTTGATCAGGAAACGCTCACCACCCTGTGGGTACTTGGTCATCAGCTCTGCTACTTCAATACGTGGAATATCTTTTACCATTTCTTTCAGTTTCGCAATACAGTCAGGCTTGTTATCCTCAATACAGATGTATCCCTTCGCATTGTCAAAGAGCTTCAGCATAACTCTTAAGCCCTCGATTAGCTTCTCAGAGTCATCCAGCATTCTTCTGTAGTCACTGGTAAGATAGGGTTCACACTCGGCACCGTTTACAAGGATATGATCGATCTTCTCCGGTTCCTTTGGCGCAAGCTTTACCTGTGTGGGGAATCCGGCGCCACCCATTCCCACTACTCCGCCTTCTTTAATTCTCGCCAAAATCTCCTCTTTCGAAAGATCTTCCAGACGTGCAGGAGTAAATTCCACACTTTCATACTGCTGGTCATTCTCAATGATAATGGAATTGACCATAGAACCTGTTGCTGTCAGGCGCGGTTCGATTCCTTTTACCGTACCGGAAACAGACGAATGAATCGGTGATGAGACAAACCCCGCAGCATCTGCGATCTTCTGTCCTGCGAGCACATGGTCTCCCTTCTGAACTATCGCTGCAGCCGGAGCACCGATATGCTGGGAAAGAGGATATACCATATCTCCCTTTGGCAGATATTTCACTACCAGACTGTTCTTGGATAATTCTTTTCCGTCATAAGGATGAACACCACCCTTAAAGGTTAAAATTCCCATTTCGTTCCCTCCTTTTATATTAAGCACCACCAAAGTGCTCTATTTTTGATAAAATCCATATACTTTTTTGTACATTTTTATCAACCTGTTTATAATATAAACCATTTTTTCAAAAAAAGCACTACCCAAATTTCATTTTCTTGTGTATAATTAAAAACAATTTCAGAAAGGAAAAATTATTAACATGATTGTTAAAAAAATGCCCATTTTACAAGGGTTTCCAGACTTTAAGACTGTTAAATTTTTCACTGGAAAATTCTTCCAAAAATACAATTTTACACCTGTTTTTTACGACATTGAAACCACCAGATTATCAAGAAATTCCACGTATTTATACCTGATTGGAGCTGTTGGAATTGAAGATGAAACTTGGAATTTTTATCAATGGATGGCGGAAAATGCAAATGAAGAAGAGACAATTCTGAGAATTTTTTCACAATTTCTTCAGCAATGTGATTTGCTGATTTCCTACAACGGAGACCGCTTCGACCAGCCATATCTGGAAGCACGATATGAAAAATATGGAATTCCCTCTCCGTTTACGGGAAAACAGTCGCTGGATCTCTACCTGACATTAAAACCGTTAAAGTCACTTTTAAAACTGTCTGCCATGAAGCAGCCCTGCATGGAAGAATTTCTGGGGATCAAAGACAGGATTTATGATAATGGTAAGGAATGCATTAAACTTTACAAAGATTTTCTGAAAAAAAGAGATGCCTTTACAGCTGATGAAATCCTTGGACACAACCTGGAGGATGTGCTGGGACTTGGAAGAATCTTTGATATGCTGGGATATCTTTGCATCTATGATGGAGATTATGAAGTTACATACAGTGAATTTGACGGAGACAACCTGATCCTGAAACTGAAGCTCCCCTGCACACTGCCACAGGAATTTTCCAATGGAAACACCGACTTCTATCTGACAGGAAAAGACGAAGAAATCAATTTAATTATCAAAACAACTGACGGGAAACTGAAACAATACTATGCAGATTATAAGGATTACTATTATCTCCCGGAGGAGGATACGGTTATCCCGAAATCTCTCGGATCCGGAATTGACAGAAAGCACCGGAAAGCAGCAACCAAAAATACCTGTTACACCTGGTTTACCTGCTCCGATGCCTTCCTCAGTTCTCCCGTGCAGCAGAAGCAATATCTGACATATACGCTTTCCTGTCTGATTGAAACTCTAGAGCGTGTCTGAAAAATCCTCTGTGATCATACATAAATATCGTCGAAAACAATTTCCAATGGATTGTGAAGAGAAAAAGCCCTCTCACTGCTGACCGAGAAAATATAACCGTCAAATTCCATTGTCTCAAAAAAGCATGGCCTTTCTGAGGATTTTCCGAGGACAAACCCCTCTTCTGTGGGAACCACTTCAAAAGAATCCAAAGGGAGGCTCATTCCTCTGCCTGTCATTTTCATATAACTTTCTTTTAATGTCCAGAGTGTAAAAAACGCCTTATCTTTGTCCTCTGCAGCCTTGATGTAAGCAAGCTCTGAATGATAGAAATAATGTTCTGCCACCTCAAGAGGCGCATTGGCATTTTTCTCAATATCGCACCCGACTTCGCAGTCTGACAGCACACCCACAACATAGTCCCCCGCATGAGATACATTAAAAAAAAGGCCATCCACAACCGGCTTTTCATTGTCAGAATATCTCAGGCAGCTTTCCGTAAGCCCGTTTTCATCGAGGATTTTTCTGATGATGATCCCTGCACCCAGACTTCTTTTGCGGTCATCAGGCATACGATACCTGATGACCTTTTCTCTTCTTCTGATCCCAACCAGATCCAGAAGCCTTTCATTCTTAAGCGGATCCTCAAAATGATTAATATTGATCCTGTATAATTTCTGCATCTGATCAACAGTTACTTCTTCTGAATATCGATCTTGCTGTCAAACCCTGTAAGGCTGAATACATCGTAAACCTCATCAGAAACATTGATGATCTTAAATCCATCCTTTTGAGCCATTTTTTTGTAGGCTACGATCACCTGACGTAAGCCTGCAGATGAAATATACTCCAGATTTGTAAAATCAAATACCAGACTTGTGATGCTGTCTTCAAGTCCGGACAGAGCCTCCCCTAACTGGGGAGCTGTCTGTGTATCAAGCCATCCGCTGATTTCCATAGTTGCTTTGTTACCTTCTGTTTTTGTGATAATTTCCATTGTAATTTTCCCTCCTGAATCAATCAAAAAATGTAAGTCTGTCAAGTGCTGCAATTGCATTTTCCAGATATCTGTCATCTGTAACCGGCCATTTATAATCCAGCCTGTACAGAACCTGTGCTGTAAAACGATTGCTGTAATCAATGGTATAGATTTCATTTTCATTATGTGAGGTATAGGCGATCAGTCCGGAAACCGCATCAGAATCCTGACCGGTCTTTGCAAATTCCTTCACTGCTGCCTCAAACTCCTCATCTCTTACAATATCAATCCTGAATCCATAGCTGCGCATTGCGTAGATCAGGTCTGCCATATAAATATGATGGCTGTTGCATGCATGGAATACAGTAAATCTCCGGTCGGTCTGAGCCAGTCTCAGAACTGCCAGCGCAGTAGAATCAATCGGTGAGAATTCTGCCACCTCATGCATACCGCCCATAGGGAATTTACCTACAGCCGCATAACCTCTCAGGCTGCGAAGGAATCCATTGGTAATGAAATTAATCTGGAACTCGCCGTCAGAGTTTCGGCTCATCAGATTACCTACCCGGACTACCTTGCCGTCCAGTCCCTCGGAAACTGCTTCCAGAACCGCCCTCTCTGCCAGGAATTTGGTGCGGATATATTCGTTGGTAATATTCTGTCCGATGTACAGATCATTCTCACAGAAAACTCTGGACATTGGCGGAACACCGTCAGAACCTTCTCCCGCAACGGAAACCGTAGAAATCTGGATCAGTCTGCGGCCGTTATTCTTACAGAAATCGATCAGATTTTCCACACCCTGCACATTAATTCTTTCCAGTACATCATCAGCCGCAAAATGCTTTACGCAGGCAGCGCAGTTAATGATGGTGCTGAATTTGTATTCTGAAAATCCTGTTACCTGTTCCTTTGAGGTAATATCCCCATCCACACAGATAATACGGCTTTCAAACAGCTCTTTGTATGGATCATCAAAATAGTACATCAGCATGTTCATCATTCGCTTTTCAGGCGATTCATATTTGCCCTTACGTACAAGACAGTAAACCTTACCGTCATAATTGTCAATGAATGCTTTAAGGACATGGATCCCCAGGAAACCTGTGGCACCTGTGACCATAATATCTCCCAGCTTTTCCTTTGTGATCCGGTCTGCATTTTCTTCTGTATTTGCGCTGATCACATTCTGGATCCTGTTATAGTTATAATCCGAAAATTCATTCTTGCTCTGTGCAGCCTCTGTAACTCCGTCATCATCAACCAGAGCTGCAAGTTCCCGTACAGTAGGATATTTGAAAATATCCGCATATACCAGTGAAATATTCTTTGACAGACACATAACAGCAACCTTGGATGCAGTAAGGGAAGATCCGCCCAGCTCAAAGAAGTTGTCCTCAATCCCTACTCTTTCAATTCCCAGTGCTTTCTCAAAAATCTCACAGAGTGCTCTCTGAGCTGCTGTAACCGGCTCTACATAGCTGGCAGTGTTCGTGGTTACCTCCGGCATTGGCAGTGCTTTTTTATCAATCTTACCGCCCGGTGTCACAGGCATTTCCTCAATGCTGACAAAGAAAGACGGCATCATATAATCCGGGATCAGCGGCTCCAGGAAGGTCTTCAGTTCATCCTCCGGGATGGCTTCTCCTGTATAATAAGCTGTGATATATTTATTTCCACCCTTTTCAATTACTGTAACGGCTGCATTTTTCACCAGCTCATGTTTCAGAAGGGCACCTTCGATCTCACCAAGCTCCACACGATATCCTCTGATCTTCACCTGTGAATCGATCCGGCCTATGTACTCAATATTTCCGTCACCTTTCATACGGACCATATCACCGGTCCTGTAAAGACGGCTTTCCTGCTCACATACAGCAAATGGATTTTCTACAAACACAGATGCTGTTTTTTCCGGAAGATTATGATATCCTCTGGCAATCTGCCTTCCTGCGTGACAAAGTTCGCCGGACGCACCCACCGGAAGCCGGTTCAGATTCTCATCCACAATGTAGCTGCGCACATTCCGCTGTGATTTTCCGATCGGGATGTTGTCATACTGTCTGTCTACCAAAAACTCTGTGGAAGAAACCGTATTCTCTGTAGGACCGTAGCCATTGATCATCTGATAGGTACGGTTACGGTAATGCTTGAATTTCTCGCCGCCAAGTGTAACAAATTTAAGAGCAGGCGCATCCTCCAGAAGTTCTGTAACCAGTTCTCCCATCTGGGTAGGGAAGGTTACGGTGGTGATCTCTTTTTCCTTTATATATCTGCTTATGGCAATGGCGTCCTTACGGATACTCTCCGGTAAAATATACAGGACTGCTCCTGCGGTAAGAGGTGCAAACAGATCGATCACTGACGCATCGAAACAGAAGCTTGCAAACTCTGCCACAATGTCATCCGGTGAAGTATTTCTGCTCAGTGTGATATATTCGATCAGGTTCAACAGATTTCTGTGCTCGATCATAACACCCTTTGGCTTTCCTGTGGAGCCTGAGGTATAGATCATATAGGCAAGGTTCTCCGGTTTCGGAGAAATAAGCTCTGCAGAAAGTTCAAAATCCTCAGCCTCATCTGACACACTGTCCAGACTGATCACATTTCCGTCATAAAATTCCACAAGATTCTGATACTGATCGATCACAAGGAGATTTCTTGCTCCTGAATCCTTCAGCATATATTCAATTCTGCTCTGTGGATACTCCGGATCCAGAGGAACATAGGCTCCGCCGGCCTTCATAACACCCACATAGGCTACTGTATATTCCTTTGTCCTGCCGCACAGGATACCTGCTGCCTGTTCCGGGCCAAATCCGTTTTCCGTAAGCTTCTGAGCAATATAATCAGACATTCTGTCCAACTCTCTGTAAGTAAAATCTCCGGAGTCATCCCGCACTGCCGGTCTGTCCGGATATCTGGCAGCCATCTCCTTAAACAGATCTATGAAGGTCTTTCCTGCATGTTCCGGAATATCCTCCATCTGAGTTTCTTCCTCAAACATCAGCCGGATATCAGCCGGATCGCATTCCCTTAAGATTCTCTCTGCAGTGGTTTCCAGATTGTCAGCCAGATACCGGATAGTTTCCTCATGGTACATATCCCCTCTGTACTCAATCTCAAAGACAAATCTGTTCTTTTCAATGGAAATGCTGACAGAAACCGGTGCCTTTGCCATGTTCAGGCTGACAGGCTCCTCCTGTGCATATTCCCCGCCAATGGTGTCAAAAGCAAAATTGTCGCCCTGGTAAATAACCATGGCATCTGCCTTAATATCAAACTCATGGCTGATCTGTGAGAAAGGATAAATATCGTTGTTCATGGAATCGATCAGCTGTTTCTGTACACCGCTTAAGCAATCTTTAGCTGTTCCTGAGAAATCGCAGAAAACAGGGAGTGTTTTTACCAGCATACCCACTGTTTCCGAAAGTCTGGAATCGTTTCTTCCATGGTAAATAGTGGTAAATACAGCATCCTTTTTGAAATTATATTTTCCAAGTGTGATACCAAAAGCGGAAATGAAGAATACATTCTCCGTAATTCCATGCTTTTTACAGAATTCCTTCACATCCTGCACGGAAATGGATCTGGTCTCTCTGTGGTAAAGTTCTGCTGTTGGAGCCGCACCGTTTTTGTCCGGATAGAAGCTGATGCTTCCACCTGCATGTTCAAATACTGACTTATAATAATTCTCTGCATTTTTATAGATATCACCTGCCAGGGCATCTCTGTTATCCAGTGCCAGATCATAGGAAGTATAACCTTCCGGTTCCAGCTTCTCACCGCTGTAAGCTCTGTTAATATCATTAATTATAATAGCCAGAGATGTACCATCGGCAACAATGTGGTGAAGGTCCAGGAACAGATAATTGCCATCACAGGTTCTGTAGATTTCAAACCGGAAAAGCTGTTCATTAAACAACATATATGGACGTACCAGAGTGTCTCTGTTCATTCCGTTTAAAATCGGTGTTTTATAACTGAGCCCATCGTTTCGTTTCTGAAGTACATTTCCGTTGTCATCCATAAACAGACGGGTTTTCAGATAAGGATGCGCCTCAACAGTACTGTCAATGGCTTCTGCCAGTCTGTCCAGATCCACCTTGTTATCAAGCTTTAACAGATACGGGATATTGTAAATGGTAGAACCCATATTTGCAGTACACTCAATGAAAATCCCCTCCTGAGTGTTGGTAAGAGGATAACTTTCCTGTACTTCCCTTTTGCTTTCTTTTCCCGCAGTTTTTACAAATTCCTCCATCATTCGGATAGTGGGATGATTCTTAATATCTGAAGTTTTGATCACAATGTCAAAGGCTTTGGAGATCAGGATATTCAGCTTAATGGCAGTGATGGATGTCAGACCTGCCTCATAAATATCTGTGGTAATCCCAAAATCCGTATACCCCAGAACCTCTGCGATACAGTCAAATAATATCTGCTGAACCTCATTCTCAGGCTTAATGATCTCCGTTGCTTTTTTCTCAGGCAGAGGAAGAGCCTTTTTATTTACCTTCTGGTTCTGGTTCAGAGGAATTTTGTCAATCTGCATGGTAACTGCAGGTACCATATAGGCAGGCTTTGTCTCTTTAATAAAATCATTCAGGGCATTGATATCAACAGTGCTGTCCGATACCACATAGGCAGCAATATATTTTCCACCATTTGGATCATCAAAGGCAACTACAGTGGCATCCCTGATGCCCTCATATCTGCGGATCACTTCCTCAACCTCAGAAAGCTCAATCCTGAAACCTCTGATCTTAACCTGGGAATCCTTTCTGCCAATGATCTGGATATTTCCATCCGGAAGAAATCTTGCCACATCACCTGAATGATACATCACTTCGTATCCCGGTGTATCATCATAAAGATTCTTTGTATAGACTTCGGCAGTTTTTTCCGGCTTGTTAAGATATCCTCTGGAAACCTGCCAGCCGGTGATCATCAGCTCTCCGCATGCACCGGGAGGAAGCATATGCCCCAGCTTGTCTGTAATATAAAGCTTCACATTGTCAAGTGCTTTTCCGATCGGGACATTTGGATAATATTTGTCCACTTCAAATACAGTCGTAAAAATAGTCGCCTCTGTAGGTCCATAAGCATTGATAAACTTATAATCTTTTGGCGGCTCACACGGAACCAGTTTCTCTCCTCCTACAGAAAGATATCTCAGGCTCTTACAATCCATCTCCAGCGCAAACTGCCTTCCCACCTGAGTAGTCATAAAGGAATGCGTGATGCCATTTTCCTCAAAATAGCGCTGCAGTCCAATGAAATCCAGACGGATCTCCTCCGGAATAATGTGAAGCTGTGCACCGTTTGTGATGGCACCGTAAATATCCATCATGCAGGCATCAAAACCAAAGGAAGCATATGCAGCTACCCTGGACTCCGAATCTATGCCATAATATCTCTTGAACCAGTGACAGAAAGCAGTAATATTTCCATATTCCAGCATACAGCCCTTTGGCACACCTGTGGAACCGGAAGTATACAAAAGGATAAACAGATCATGCAGCTGCGGCTTCTTAAGCACAACATCCCTATCCTCCAGCTGCCAGATCTGATCTGTAAACAGCACCGGTCCTTTATATCCGTCTACCAGAGGAAGAAGCTCTCTGTCAGCAATGAGAAGCTTTGCAGAGGAATCCTCCATCATGTACATCAGGCGGTCCCTGGGATAGGTTGGATCCAGAGGCTGGTAAGCTGCACCTGCCTTTATCACGCCCATCGGCGCGATCGCCATATATTCACAGCGAGGGATCAGAATGGAAACAACATCTTCACTGCCGATTCCCTGGGATGCGATATATTTTCCAAGTCTGTCACTGATCTCATCCAGTTCTCTGTAAGTATATTTTTTATCCTTAAATACCACAGCCGTATGGTCAGGAATGGTCTGTACCAGCTCCTCAAACATATCAGCGATGGTCTTACTTCTGTCATATTCGCAGGCAGTATTATTAAATTCCGCAATTGTGTCCGCTCCATTTCTGGAAAGAACAGAAACTTCCGAAATATATTTTGCTTTCAGCAGGGAATCCATAGCTGCCTCATAGGATTCCAATATTCCACGTACAAAGGCTTCACTGTACATGTCACTGCGGTATTCTGCAGTAAGCACATATTTATGATCGTATTCTCTTACCTGAATCAACAGAGGCATCTTTGACATATCCGGAGAAAGGTCATGGCCCCTGGCAACGGTATCACCGATTGGGAAATCATCCCCAAGCTCTGCCTGATATGCAAATACCAGATCAGAATTAATCCCGTACTTTGCACAAATATCAGAGAACGGAAAAATATCATTTGCCATGGAAGACAGAATCTGCTCAGAGAGCTCTGTCATATAGGCCTGTATGGTGACTTTCGGATCACAGGAACAGTAAACCGGCAGAGTCTTTACAAGCATGCAGACTGTATTCTCCAGTCTGGAATCATTTCTTCCATTATAAATAGTTGCAAAAAGACTCTCCTCGGAATTGGAATATCTGCTCATGAGAATGCCGAATACACCTGTAAACAGAATGTTTGGAGTAACCCCCAGCTTCTCGCAGGCAGAAAGTACCAGAGACTCTCTGGTATCCACAGGCATCGACAGATATCCTCTCTCAGGAGTCTTTCCTGAGCAGTCAGGAAGAGGCAGGGATTCTGTCTCAATTCCCTCGAAAATACTGTCATAATATTTCTCGGCCTTCTTATATTTTCCCTCTTTCATCTGCTGTTCTTCATCAAGGGCAGCATCAAAGCCTGTGTAGGATTCTTTCTCCAATTTCTCACCCAGATAGGCCCGATCGATATCCTCAAAAATAATATCATAGGAATTACCATCTGCCAGGATATGGTGGAAATCTGTAAAAAGATATTTCCTGTCTTCTGTCACATAAATCCCCGCCCGGAACAGCCGTCCCTTTTCCAGCTTAAAGGGACGCACCAGCTCATCTTTCATCTTTTCAAACTGCTCATTTGTGGTCCGGACCACCTCTGGTACAAAGGCTTCCTCACAAGGCTTCTGCACCATCTCTCCGCTGTCACTTAAATAAACCTTTGTCAGCAAATACGGATGTGCAGCGATCATCTGAGAAATGGCATCTGACAGCTTCTGAACGTCAACAGAGCTTTCCAGTTCAAACAGGAACGGAATATTGTATACCGTACTCTCAGGATTCTTCATGCACTCTGCAAAAATACCCTTCTGGGAGCCGGTAAGAGGGTAAACTTCTCTCTTTTCATAGGTTCTGATCTTCGGTGCAAGCATCACATATTTTTCCAGTTTCTCCACCGTATTGTTTTCGTGGATATCACTAGTTTTCACAGTCACTCCGAATTCCTCTGAGATCAGAATACAAAGCTTCATGGCACTGATAGAAGACAGCCCCGCCCTGTAAAAACTTGTGTCAGTTCCAAAAAAATCATTCTCCACAACGTCTGCAACGATTTCAAAAATCTTCTTCTGCATAGGAGTCTGGGGTTCTTTCAGATTCTTTGGCTGTGCAGCCGGCTTTGGCAGTGCTTTCTTATCAATTTTACCATTCTGTGTCACAGGCATCTTTTCCAGTTGGACAAAAACCTCAGGAACCATATAATGAGCCAGGGACTCTGATGCATAGGCAGAAAGCTCCTCTGTATTGATCTGGCGGTCAGCCATAAAATAGCAGCAGAGGAATTTGTTATCTACAGGCAGAGTAATGCTGGTAATGATTCCCTCATAGGAATTGATCACCTCCTCGATCTCACCAAGCTCAATCCTCAGACCGCGAAGCTTGATCTGATTGTCTATTCTTCCGAAAAATTCAATCTCACCCTCAGGGCTGATCCTTGCAAGGTCACCGGTCTTATAAGCTCTCTCTCCGTTAAGATCAATGAATACAGCCTCTGTTTTATCCGGCAGATTCATATAACCTCTGCCAACGCCCAGTCCTGCGATCACAAGCTCTCCGGTCTCTCCGTCCGGAAGGATCTTATTCTCTTTATCTACAATATATACTTTCACATTACCGTTAGGCGTACCAATGGTAATGTTTCTGCTGTCCGTAATTACCTTCATGGTACAGCTGATGGTAGTTTCCGTAGGTCCATAACCATTCATAATATAAGCATCCGGGTTTACTCTGCGAATCTTGTCATACAGAGCCGGAGGAAAAGCCTCTGCACCTACATCAAACACCTTAATCTGAGAAACTGCTTTTTCAAGCTGGGGCAGATCGATCATATTGGACAGGTAAGTAGGAGTTGTGGTCATAATATCCACTTTATTTCTGACGATCAGCTCACCCAGCATAAGAGGATTCAGAATCTCCTCATCAGAGGCGATCACCGCAGTCATCCCGTTGGTAAGTGGCAGAAATTCCTCCAGAACAGACACATCAAAGGTCATGGCTGCCATGGAAAGAGAAACCGATCCCCTGCTGACATAACCATAAGTTTCCGCATTTTTCGGATCCGGATTTACAAAATTGGCAAGGTTGATATGTTCGATCAGCACACCCTTGGGCTTGCCTGTGGAACCGGAAGTATAGATACAATAACAAAGATCATGCTCCCCGATCTTTACCTGAGGATTCTCTGTATTCTCATTCTCCAGAAGTTCCTCGATCAGAAGTACTGTACAAGGAAGCTTAGCAAACAGTTCCCTTCGTTCCTCTGCGATCTCCTTTGTTGTGATAATAAAAGGAGCTCCTGAATCCTCAAAAATATACCGGATCCTGTCATCAGGATAATCCGGTGTGGCAACTGCAAATGCGCCTCCTGCCTTCAGGATACCCTGCCGCACTGCATAGAAATCACAGCATCTCTCAAGAACCACACCTACGATGGTCTCCCGTCTGACACCTTTTTCCACAAGTGCATTGGCAATCCTGTTGGCCCGTTCGTTGAGCTGTGCATAGGTGAAGCTCTCTTTGCCGGAGACAACTGCACATTTCTCAGGATGAAGCTTCACCTGTTCCTCGAACAATTCTGTTACCGGCCGAAACTCAAAAACAAAATTGTTCCTTTCATTAATATTTTTCATTTTCATGTACCTCCTAAAAAGATATTATGGTATTATTCATATCAATCGCACGAATATAATCCATGGATTTTGATACCTTCTTGACAAGTTCAATCCCATGTATATCAAAGTCTTCACTGTCATACTGATATTCCAGAGGGTTGAAATTCACACCGTTATCTCTGATCCTCAGTCTGCAGAGATCATCCTCCAGACAGAGGTTAATGTCGATCCAGTTGGAGGTTTTTCCCCCGAATCGTATAATATTTACAGTCATTTCCTCCGCACACACTGCGGCAAGATTTGCCTTGCTTTTAGAAGCTCCCTGTTCCTGGCAGAACTCTATGATCCTCTTATGAACCGTTTGTGCTTCCTCCATGGTACTCTTAATGGAAAAATCCAGATTAATCCCCGGATTTTTGTCAGGAACAATATAAAAGCTTGTATTCTTATGCCTGATTTTTCTGAAAATACAGGCTGCAACTGCAGTTATGATCTCAGTGGCAACAAATCCTGCTGCAATTCCGTCGATACCGATCCCGTCAATCTGTTTCCATACAAGGATTCCCACCAGGGTTGCAGGCAGAACTACCACCGCATTCTCCAGAAATGTGGCAAAACTTGCAATGGCTGTCTCCTCAATGGACTCGTAATAGCTGATAAGAAACTTATTCCACAGATAAGGTGCCACACACAAAGCAAAGATGCGCAGCGCCTGGACCATATGGCTGCCCAGCTCGCCACCGCCGCTTCCGAACATGACAGTGATTTCCTCGGTAAACAGCATAATAAGGACAAAGATCACAGCCAGCAGGATGTAACTGTATTTCAGCATCTTTTTACAGAGAACCCGGATTCCCACGTAGTCCTTCTCTCCAAAAAGGATTCCTGCCACATTGGGGATCACACCGATGATTCCGCCTGTAAGCATCTCGACGATCAGCAGCACATTGTCACAGACAGTAAATACTGCCATACCTTCCTCGCCCAGCTGGTTCATGATAATGGTATTCAGTCCAAGCGCCTTTACAAAATTAGCAGCCATAAAGATCAGCATTGGCACGCCTGTGATGATTGCTTCCTTTGTGATTCCAAGTTCGCCCGGCTTTAGCAGGATCAGGTGGAGGTTTCGCTTATCAGAGCGGATATAAAGCACAAAAATTCCCATTGCAAACAGGAAACCAAGAACAGTTGATAAGGATGCACCTGTAATCCCCAGAGGAGTATATCTGAGGAATATATAGTCCAGCACAAGATTGATCACATTGGCTGCGATAAGGTAGGCTGATGCCAGCTCCGGATGATTCTCCACCCCAAGGTAATTGACCATCATCAGTCCAATTCCGATCACCGGTGCCCCCAGCATACTTACACGTATGTAATCTCTGGTATAACCGGTCAGGACACCGTCACCTGATACCAGAAGTCTGGCAACAGGTTCTGCTGCAGGAAGGGCGCAGATTGAAAAAATGATTCCCACCACAAGTGTTACTATAAATGTGGCAGAAAACAATTTCGATGCCCCTTCTTTGTCTCGTTTGCCAAGCATGTTTCCCACTGCTATGGAACCGCCGATACCAAGGCAGTATCCTGTCAGCTGAACGATTGTCTCCACAGGCAGGCTCAGGGTAACTGCAGACATTGCCTCCACCCCGATCAGGTTACTTACAAATATCGTATCTACGATATTTCCCAGCTGAAGCGCCAGAGACATCATAATCCCCGGAACAATATACTTGTTCAGCTTCGCATTCAGCAGTCTGTTATTTCTCTCTTCCATCGCTTCCTCTCCTTTGTTTTCAGTTTTTTCAAAATATTGTGTCGTAAAACTGTAAGATATTTAAATTTTACCATTTAGTGCGATAAATGGCAAGTTAATAAAAGGTGCAAGAAGGCAAATATAGCAAATAAATATTGCTTGAAAGTATTGTTATATTTCTCCTCTTCTCAAATTAATGAGTTAGACACACAATTTTCTATTACCTCTCATATCCTGTAGGAATTGAGCTTTTTGAGGGATGGTGTTGGGGAGAAGGGATGACTTGATTTGGTTTTTTATAAATGAAGTCAACGTGTCTCGGAGGAGTGCTTGACTTGATTTGTTGTTTTATGAATTACAGTCAGCTTTTCCTCGGGGAATGCTTGACTTGTTTTGTTGTTTTATGAATTACAGTCAGCTTTTCCCCGGGGAATGCTTGACTTGTTTTGTTGTTTTATGAATTACAGTCAACTTTTCCTCGGGCAATGCTTGACTTATTTTGCGGTTATATAATTTAAAGTCAACTTTTCCTCGGGCAATGCTTGACCTGATTTACGGTTTTATAATTTTTAGTCATCTTTTCTTCAAGAAATACTTGACTTAATTTAAAATTTTACAATTTCAAGTCAATCTAACTCTGAAGATTAGAGCGTGTTTGAATAATGCTTTTCGCAAGATGCGCGTCACAATTTGTGGGAGATTTTGTCCGGATGAAAGCGTCATAACGGCGGGCTACGGCAACCGAATTCGGGCAAAATATACCGCAAAGTGGGGCGTGCAGATTGTGGGAATGATTTTTCAAACACGCTCTGACTCGGGGGTGTGCTTGATTTAATTGGGAATTTTGTGATTTGAAGTCACTTTTTTCAATTTTCTAATGATATCAGACGCAATATGTACACAACAAATATCATAGAAGGATTGAACCTCCAGTATCGGAAAGTCACGAAAAAGAAAAGCAGGAATAGGGAAGCTCTTTTAAGCCCTCATTCCTGCCCTCTGTCTATTCCTCCGGCATTTGTATTATTACCTTCAGTTATATCATTTCAAACAAATATCTGGCTGTCAGATTTTCTATTATTTTTGAATTTAAAACACATTGTTTGGTTTCAAAAGTAAGAATCAGCCGATCAGCCTGATAAATATCGTTCATTTGATAAGATTCTATTTTTTGTATTGCTTTTCTTGCATATTCCTGATCATCCATCATTCCTTCATGTTCCCAATAAATTTCCTTTCCTGTTTTTCTGGAAAGTAATGTAAAATCCGGATATACTATGCCATATCCATTCAAATAAAGCGGTTTCTCATATTTATAGAGAATATTCTTTCTATATAAATAATCTGCAATTATTTTTTCAGATTTAGATCTTACCCTTTCCCCCTTTTCGGTAAGAATTACCGGTATTCCTTCTTTAAATTCTTTTCCCTGATATTCTTCTTCATACCATTTCATAAGTAATTGATTCCATGTCGGTTCTATTGGTGTCACCAACAATTGTCTTTCTTTGTGCATTGATGTATATATTCTTTCGATTTCATCATCTGTATAATCCTGCAGTATTTTTTTTATTTGTTTAAGCCTTGTTTCTACTTTTTTCAACACAGTTCTATTATATGTACTCTGTGCCAGCAGTTTAGGCAGCTCTTTATTCGACCTCGGAATATAAATTTCATTATTACCATCTATACATTGATAATATCGAGGCTTGTTTTTATCCCTAGAAATCCGAAGATGTCCTTCTGGTTCTACACTCATACCCATCCTGGCTTTATCTGCAATTTCCTGCAAATGTTTCTGCTCCTGTAATAGCATATTTCGTAATCCTTGCATAATCTTCTCCTCTTTTCTTAGTTTGAATTGATTAATTTGTGAGTGGGGGATTTATGATTCGAAGTCAACCTAGAACGTGTTTGAAAAATGCTTTTCGCAAGATGTACGTCACAATTTATGGGAGATTTTGTTCGGATGAAAGCGTCGTAACGGCGAGCTACGGCAACCGAATTCGGGCAAAATATACCGCAAAGTGGGGCATGCAGATTGTGGGAATGATTTTCCAAACACACTCTGGCTCAGTGCTTGACTTGATTGAGTGTTCTCTGATTTAAGGTCATCTCAACTTGGGAAAATACTTGACTTGATTAAATGTTCTCTGATTTGCAGTCATCTCAACTTAGGAAAATACTTGACTTGATTGAGTATTCTCTGATTTAAGGTCATCTCAACTTAGGAAAATACTTGATTAAGCGTTCTCTGATTTAAGGTCATATCAACTCAGGAAAATACTTGACTTGATTGAGTGTTCTCTGATTTAAGGTCATCTCAGCTCAGGAAAATGCTTGACCCGATTGAGTGTTCTTTAGATTTAAGGTCATCAGTTAACAGATGTGAATGTAAAGAAGTTTCAGAAATGTACAGGTTTCCAGGAAAACCTGTTATAAGCAAGTCCCCTACCCACTTCTTATTGCTTTTTGCAATTAAAGCAAGGGACTTGCCTGATTTGGTTAAACGGTATTGCTATAGACAGCAGCAATACCGCTATACTAACATATTGTGCCAACAAATTGATTCCTGAGCAATCTTGCTTCTAAATTTCTTATTTCCGCATTGTCGTCACAATAGAACAATAGATCATTCTATATAGACTGTATTCATATTTACCGCAGCCTGATCCCCCATATTTTACAGTCTCTGGTGCCCACAACTGCATAGTTATCGTAGACAGCCGGGGAAGCCTCTATCACAACATCGCTGACAGATAATACATCCTCCTGCTTGCCTGTTTTGCCGTCAAGAAGGCGGATATCACCTGTACTGTTGCAATAAAGAACCTTTCCTGATCCATCTTTGTTATAAACACAGACAGGAGAAGACCAGGCATATGAGGAAGAATCCTCCCATGCTTTAGATCCATCAGATTTTCTCAGACAGGCAAGAACTCCGGATGCATTGTCAGAGGTCTTTGCTACTGTCACATATATATAATCAGCAAGGCTGTCCTTTCCACAGGCGATCGTAGACTGAACTCCACCGGAAACACCGTCATCAGTAGTACATTCATAATCTGTATGCCATACGATCTCGCCGGTTTCTGCATCAATCTTCCAGACAGGGACAGTGGCTGTATCATAGCTTCTCCATCCAAGGCGGAAAGAAGTACTCACATACAAATACAAATGTCCTTTTTCGATTTCCAGAACAGGCGTTGAGTTAGAGTCATCCAATGTATCCTGGACCCATACCAGCTGAAGAGTATTCAGATCCAGACACATAAGATTTCCCCCATTATCGGTCATAAATACATAGCCTTTATAAATCGCCGCACTGTCCTCCATTCCAAGCCAGAAAGACTCTGCACTACTTCTCGTGCCATAGTAGCGCCATTTTACAGTTCTGCCCGGATCAACGGATAAAGTCCCACTGTTCAGATCATATCTTGTATTCAGCCTGATCAGATACATGATTCCGTTCTCTCCCGGATAGATCAGGGTATCTGTCTCTGCGTCCACAAGTGCTGATCCGTCAAAAAAGCTCAGGCTTCCTCTGAGTGAAAACTCATCATTGTCTCCAAAAGTATACATAACACTACAATCCAGCAAGTTTACTACAAATACCTTTGCAGTTCCTTCGTTGCTGTTATATCCGGCACCCACATACATAATTGGATATCCTCTTGGATCAAGGGCTCCCGCACCCTTAAATGTATATCCCAGATATAATGGGTCACGTGTCTTTTCTCCTGTTCTCAGATCCAGAAAATACACGTACCCATCCATGCAGGCATAGATCACCTCAACCAGTTCATCGTCCGCCTTTGCTTTCTCTGTCATATTCATATGTGCTTTGACTTCTTTTGGCCATTTCATCATAAGCGGCTGCCCTGTCCAGCCGCTTCCTGTCCAGACTGCACTGCCCGAAGAAAGAGAACCTGTATCTGCAGACCATAATTTGTTCAGCCTGAAATCAGTCATATTTGCATAACCATGGGAAGGGGCATCGCGAAAACTGTTTCCGCGGAATGTGACGATTCCCTCCACATCTGTATAATCCTGTCCTATATTAAAGAAAATATCACCATCAGCCTTATAATCTCCAATATTTTCAAGTACATTTCCATCCACCTCAATATTAGTATAGCTGATCAGATTTTCCGGTTTTGTAGAATCCACACAATGAGGCTGAAAATTAATCTCTTTAGTCTTTTGCATCTCAACCACATCTTTGGTTTCTTTAATTTCTTTAGTTTTTTTAGTTTGTTCGATTATCCTGCCTTCTTTTTCCTTATCTGCACCTGAAGCTGATACGGCCTTCACCTTCCCGCTGTCTGTTTTGCTGACAGACAGGAAAAATTTGTTTCCTGCAAAACCAAGCAGCAGTACAAGAATTATAATCCCCCCGGTCTTTATAACCTTCCCTCTGCATTTTCCTGAACTTTTCTGTGATATTGTTTTCTGAATGTGATCCGGCCTTGCAGACTTTCTCCCGGAATCCACGTTTTTCTTCTTGTTCATACCTTTCCTCCTAAAAAACATATCATGTGAAATTCACATATAATAATCATGCATAATGCATAATAAAGTTTATCATACAAACCCAGATAAAGTAACCCCAAAAAGCTACAATCTGACAACATACAATCTGACAACACTCTCGCATACTGCTCTCACAGACACATCATTTTCTGCCTGGCTGTATCCGGCACATCGATCAGCCCAAAGCGATAGAACATTCCATATATATAACTCACTCCGCGGATGTCGCCCAGAGCTTTGGGTCTGTCAACTACAGCTCCCACTTTCTTTATGTTTCTCAATGCCAACAGCACTGAACTTAACGCCAGACTCTTGCTGTTTTCCCTGCGGTCGATCCATAGCTCCCTTGTGTAGTCTCCATTCCGACCTTTTCTTACTTCATAGGTGAAAGGAAGCCCTGTGTAGGTTTTGAAACTCTCACCTGCATAGAGCAAAATAACCTCCCACAGATACTTCTCGTCCAGTGTTTCTCTCAACTTCTCTACTGCCTGGCATCTTTGCTGCCTTTCTGCTTTTTCCTGCATTCCTTCCTTTTGATCTCACTCCTACTCTTTTGATTTGCACTTACAACTTGTCAGCACGCTAAAGCGCATTTGAAAAATTATTTCCATAATCTGCACGCCCCAATTTATCTTCCTGATTCGGACAGATATATTTATACTCATTTCTGTTTATACTCATTTCTGAGCAACGCGATTTCATGAGTCCATCCCTCATCGTCATTTGGTGTCTCCAGAATAAACGGAATTCCTTCTGTGGCAGGATGATTGATCACGCGGACAAGTGCCTCCAATCCTATTTCACCTTCTCCGATTCTGGCATGGCGGTCCTTATGGCTGCCAAGAGGATTCATGCTGTCATTTAAATGGATAGCTTTTAGTTTGTCCAGACCTATTATCCGCTCAAACTCTTCAAATACGCTGTCAAGATCGTTTACAATATCATATCCACCGTCCCAGACATGACAGGTATCCAGACAAACACCTAATTTATCTTTTAACTCCACCCTGTCAATGATCTGACGGAGTTCTTCGAAATTTCTTCCTACTTCTGTGCCCTTTCCTGACATAGTTTCCAGGAGTACAATCGTACTCTGATCTTTTGTCAGCACTTCATTGAGAATGTCAGCAATTTTACTGATTCCCACCTCTGCACCCTGTCCTACGTGACTGCCCGGATGAAAATTGTAATAATTTCCAGGTGTCATTTCCAGACGTCTCAGATCATCTGCCATGATTTCTCTTGCAAAATCCCTGAGGTTTTCCCTGGCAGCGCAGCAATTCATAGTGTAAGGCGCATGAGCCACCAGCTTTCCAAAATGATTCTCCTCTGCCAGCTGCAGAAATGCCTGCACATCCTGCGGATCAATGTCTTTGGCTTTTCCTCCTCTTGGATTTCTGGTAAAAAATGCAAATGTGTTGCCGCCATTTGTCAACATCTGCTTCCCCATTGCAAGATATCCCCGGGATGAGCTTGTGTGATTTCCTATATATAACATTTTTTACTCCTCTTCTGTCGTATTTTCACAGTACCAGTTTATAGCAATCCTTTTATCATACATTATGGACTTTCTCAGAATTTTCTTTTTCATATCTGCATTATAGCATTTTAACAGATTTTGTTAAACATTTTTACGTCAAAAAGACTCTTTCACTTCCTGTATGGTTGGTTGGCAAAGACGGAGTCAATTGTTCCAAAATTTTTCAGGTTGCGCTTATGAACTATTTTCATGTCAGCGAGGACAATAAATAGGCGTAAAAAATGAAAGCCGCCCCTGCTGGGACGGTTTTCATTTTTTACCTCAAATGTGCTCCAGAGTAAACCATTCTTTCATCACATCAAAAATTCTTATAAGTTCCTCGTCCCTGATCACATATGGAACCATAGAGTACATATAGTTCAAAAATGGCCTGCTGAACACACCCCGTTCATAAGCAAACTGCTGGAAGCCTTCCAGATCCCTGGAATCGTGAACCTCCACGCACACGCAGCCACCCATGATCCGGACTTCTTTGATCCGCGGGTCTGTGAACGCTTCCATCTCACGACGTGAAACCTGTTCAATATGACGGATCTTACTCATATAATCTTCGCGCTCAAAAATCTCAATTCCCTTTAAAGCCACAGCACATGCCAGCGGATTTCCCATAAAAGTAGGACCATGCATCAGGGCAAGTCTGTCATCATCACTGTAAAAGGCATCAAATACCTTATGATTTGCCACAGTGACAGCATGACCAATATATCCTCCAGTAAGCGCCTTTCCAAGAACCAGGATATCCGGCAGAACAAGATCTGCCACAAAGCGATTCCCTGTGCGGCCAAACCCGGTTGCAACCTCATCAAAAATCAAAAGAACATCATACTGGTCACATAATTCTCTTGCTCTCTTCAGGAATGAAATGTCATACATCCGCATTCCTCCTGCTCCCTGTAAAAG
>ULYJ01015444.1_pt1 | contig 60713 bp, 50 predicted proteins | sample 1962111 | NCBI WGS metagenome assembly ULYJ01 (sample SAMEA4835861, study PRJEB28245) | human gut metagenome | biome: gut microbiome; material: fecal sample | place: Denmark | collected 2008
GACGGAGACGTTGTATTATTAGAAAACACTAGATGTAGAAAAGAAGAAACTAAGAACGGTGAAGAATTATCTAAGGAATTAGCTAGTCTTTGCGATATCTACGTTAACGATGCATTCGGAACTGCACATAGAGCTCACTCTTCAACTGAAGGTGTAACAAAATTCGTTGATACAGCTGTATGTGGATACTTAATCCAAAAAGAATTAAAATTCTTAGGAGAAGCTGTAAACAATCCAGTTAGACCATTCGTAGCTATATTAGGTGGATCTAAAGTTTCTGATAAGATTGCTGTTATCAACAACCTTTTAGAAAAAGTTAACACAATAATCATCGGTGGAGGAATGGCTTACACATTCTTAAAAGCTCAAGGATATGAAATAGGAACTTCTTTATGTGAAGATGATAGATTAGACTACGCTAAAGAAATGATAGCTAAAGCTGAAGCTAACGGAGTTAGATTCTTATTACCAGTAGACCACAGAATAGCATCTGAATTCAAAGATGTTGAAGCTACTGTAACAGAAGATCAAAACATACCAGCTGGATTCATGGGATTAGATATCGGACCTAAGACAGAAGCTTTATATGCTGATGCAATCAAAGATGCTAAGACAGTAATCTGGAACGGACCAATGGGAGTATTCGAATTTGAAAACTTCAACAAAGGAACAATTGCAGTTGCTAAAGCTATGGCAGATGCAGATGCTACAACAGTTATCGGTGGAGGAGACTCAGCTGCTGCTGTTAACATCTTAGGATTTGGAGACAAGATGACTCACATCTCTACAGGTGGTGGAGCTTCACTTGAATTCTTAGAAGGTAAAACTTTACCAGGAATAGCTGCTTTAAACGATAAATAATCGTTTAAAATTATAAATTATAAATTATGAATGATGAATGATGAATTTAGGAATAAACTCCTTAAAGGAGTTTAGAAATAGAACTTTATTTCAAAAATTCTCTAAGAATTTTATCCTTAATTCATCATTCGTAATTCTTCATTCATAATTAAAATTTTAAAAAATTTTATGAGGTGAATATAATGAGAAAAGCAATAATCGCTGGAAACTGGAAAATGCACTATACTCCAGAAGAAGCTGTTAAATTAGTAAACGAATTAAAACCATTAGTAAAGGATGCTACTTGTGATGTAGTAGTTTGTCCTACTTTTGTATGCTTAGATGCAGTATTAAAAGCTGTTGAAGGGTCAAACATTAAAGTTGCTGCACAAAACATGCACTTTGAAGAAAAAGGAGCTTTCACAGGAGAAATCGCTCCAGGTATGTTAGAAGCTATGGGAGTTAGCTATGTTGTTTTAGGACACAGTGAAAGAAGAGAATACTTCAATGAAACTGATGAAGCTTTAAATAAAAAAGTTAAAGCTGCATTTGCTCACAACTTAACTCCAATCCTTTGCTGTGGAGAAACTTTAGAAGAAAGAGAAAACGGAACAACTAACGATGTTGTTGGAGCTCAAATAAAAGCTGATTTAGAAGGTTTAGCACCAGAATTAGCAGAAAAAGTTGTTATAGCTTACGAACCAATCTGGGCTATAGGAACAGGTAAAACTGCTACTGATGAACAAGCTAACGAAACAATTATGGCAATCAGAAACATCTTAGCTGAAATGTTTGGAAAAGAAGTTGCTGATAAGATAAGAATCCAATACGGCGGATCAGTTAAGCCAGGAACAATCAAAGCTCAAATGGCTATGTCTGACATAGACGGTGCTTTAGTTGGTGGAGCTAGCTTAGTTGCTACTGATTTTGCACAAATAGTTAACTACTAATTAGAAAAAAAGGAGCCTTAGGGCTTCTTTTTTATGTTTTTAGAAGCATTTAAGGTATATGTAAGTTATAAGTGTATAAGAAAATTTTAATGAGGAAATATTAAAATTTTAGCTGATGAATAATATTTGTAGGCAAACCTTTACAAAAATAGCTATTTTATTGTTATACACGTATAATTATAGTATAATAAATGTGAATTAAATTAAAGATAATAAATATAAAGTAATTTATTGTTTTTAATCTATTTAAAGCATTAATTGATAAACTTTACAATAATTTGTGTTATTGTATAAAAAAATGATTTACGATATTTGGAGGGAATTATGGCTAAAAAACCAGTAATGTTAATGATATTAGACGGATTTGGAATAGCTCCAAAAGGCGATGGAAATGCTGTTGAAGCAGCAAAAAAAGAGAATTTTGACAAATTAGTTGCTAAATATCCACATAGTGAATTACAAGCAAGTGGAATGTCAGTGGGATTACCTGAAGGACAAATGGGGAACTCAGAAGTTGGACACTTAAATATAGGTGCAGGAAGAATTATATATCAAGAATTAACTAGAATAACTAAAGAAATTCAAGATGGTGGATTCTTTACAAATGAAGCTCTTTTAGCTGCAATGAATAATGCTAAGAAAAATAATGCAGCTTTACACTTAATGGGATTATTATCTGATGGTGGAGTTCATTCTCACATCGATCATTTAAAAGGTTTATTAAGATTAGCTAAAGAACAAGAAGTTCAAAATGTATATGTTCACTGCTTCATGGATGGTAGAGATGTTGCTCCAGGTTCAGGAATTGAATTTGTTAAAGATTTAGAAAGCTATATGGCTGAAATAGGTGTAGGACAAATAGCTACTTTATCAGGTAGATATTATGCTATGGATAGAGATAATAGATGGGAAAGAGTTGAACTTGCATATAATGCTATGGTTCTAGGAAAAGGTGAAAAAGCAGCTAGTGCTGTAGAAGCTTTAGAAGCATCTTACTATGACAATAAATCAGATGAATTCGTATTACCATGTGTTGTAAATGAAAATGGTAAAATTAAGAATGGAGATTCAGTAGTATTCTTCAACTTTAGACCAGATAGAGCTAGAGAAATAACTAGAGCTATCAACGATAAGGTATTTGATGGATTTAAGAGAGAAACATTAGATCTAGTATTTGTTACTATGACTCAATATGATAAGACATTAGAAGGTGTTGAAGTTGCTTACAGACCACAAGTAATTACAAACACTTTAGGTGAATATGTTGCAAGCAAGGGATTAAACCAATTAAGAATTGCTGAAACTGAAAAATATGCTCACGTAACATTCTTCTTCAACGGTGGTGTTGAAAAAGAAAATGAAGGTGAAGATAGAGCTTTAATTGCTTCTCCAAAGGTTGCTACTTATGATTTAAAACCTGAAATGAGTGCACCAGAAGTTACTGAAGAATTAATAGCAAGATTAGATTCAGGAAAATACGATATGGTTATCTTAAACTTTGCAAACCCAGATATGGTTGGACATACAGGAGTTTTAGAAGCTGCTAAGAAAGCTATTGAAGCAGTTGATACATGCTTAGGAAAAGTTGTAGATAAAGTATTAGAATTAGATGGTACTGTATTTATAACAGCTGACCACGGTAATGCTGAAGTTATGATTGATTACTCAAATGGTAAGCCATTCACAGCTCACACTACTGATCCAGTACCATTCGTATGGGTTTCAAACCATACTGAAGGTAAAACTTTAAAGAATGGTAAGTTAGCTGATATAGCTCCAACTATGTTAAATGTAATGGGACTAGAAGCTCCAGCTGAAATGACAGGAGAAAACTTAATAGTTTCTAAATAATAAAAAAATACCCTTTCGGGTATTTTTTTATTATAATAATGTTTGATAATCGAAATGTTTGACATTCTAAGATAGTACTAATATAATGACAATATATTAAATGTGAAAATATTTGGGAGGTTATAATGTCTATTAAGATAATAACAGATTCATCTTGTGATTTAGGAATTAATTTTATTGAAGAAAATAATATAGAACTTATTCCATTATTATTAAATTTAGATGGTGAAACTTTAAAGGATGATTTAGGTAAGAGTTTAGGATATAGAGAGTTTTATGAAAAATTAAGGGCAGGAAGTATGCCTAGTACTTCACAAATAAATATTTATACTTTTGAGGAAAAGTTTAAAGAGCTATTAGATAAAGGATATGAAATATTATATATAGGACTATCTTCTGCTTTAAGCGGAACCTTTAATAGTGCCAATATGGCTAGGAATAATATCTTGGAGGAAAATCCAAATGCTAAAATAGCTGTAGTTGATAGTATATCAGTGAGCATGGGCCTTGGAATGCTGATAAAAAAAGCTTGCAAGATGATAGAAGAAGGTAAGATGCTAGAAGATATTGTACAGTGGATTGAAGAAAATAAAAGTAAAGTAATCCATGCTATATTGGTGGATGATTTAAAACATTTAAAAAGAGGTGGAAGACTATCAGCATCATCTGCAGCAGTAGGATCAATATTAAATATAAAACCTTTACTTAAATTAAATAACAGTGGAGCAGTTGAAGTTTCAGAAAAAATCAAAGGGAAAAAGAAAGGGTTAAAGCGTTTAGCTTCTATTGTAAAAGAAAACGCAATAAATATTGAAAATGAAATACTATATATAATGCATGGTGATGTGTTAGAAGAAGCTCAATATTTAAAGGGAATAATTTTACAGGAATTAAACTTTAAGGATGTTAAAGTAGAATATATAGGAACAGTCATAGGAACTCATGGAGGACCTGGAACTATTGCAACTGTATTTTGGGGAAATGAAAGATAAAGTTTAAATGAATTTTATATGAAGATAAAAACTATTAAAAATATTAATTTGGAAAATAGAGAAAATTATTTCTTTGTTTTTCTAAATTAATATTATTTTTTTTATAAATAAAAATAATTTCTTGTCGATAATTAATTAGTAAAAATAGTTGATTTGATAGGAGAGTGTAAAATGAAAAAGAAGAAGAAGAAGATAGGCTTACGAACTATTATTACCTCAACGGTAGTAGTATTAGTTAGTATAATATTATTAGTGTCCACAGTAATTAATTATTTTGTAGTAAAAAGTAAGGTAATAAAAGAATTAGATGAAAAAGCAATACTAGTAGTTGAAAAGTATGGTGACAGAATTAATGATTGGATAAATAAAGAAGTGACGTCCCTAGAGGAATTATCAAGAATTTTATCTTTGGCTAATAATTTTAAAAGTGATTATATTAAAAAATGTTTAGAAGAAGTTGGAAACGATAATGAAAATGTTTTAGTATACTATGTAGCATTAAATGATGGTACTTACATTGGTACTGATCAATGGACACCAAGTGCTGATTACAATGCTTTATCAATGGAATGGTATAAAAGTGCTTATGAAACAAAAAAGGTAGCAATAAGCAAGCCTTACATTGATTCAGCAACAGGAAGTACTGTAATAACAATTTCAGTTCCTTTAGGAAATGAAGAGATAGTAGGTGTTCTAGCTACGGATATATCTATAGATAGTCTTTTACAAGTGGTAAATGAAGTTAAAAGAGAGAAAGACGAATACTCATTTATAGTTGATGAAAATGGAGAGATACTTATTCATATTAATGAAGAATTTGTTAATAGTAAAAAAGACCTAGCTTCAATAAACAATGGAAGTTTAAGTAGATTAAATGAAGCTATACAAAATAGCAACACAGGCGTAATAAAAGCAGTAGATTATGATAAAGTGACAAAATATTTTGCATATACCACTATAGATGGAGTAAATTGGAAGTGTGTTATGGCTATTCCAAAAAACCAATATTTATATAGTGTAGGCATATTATTAGTAATATCTATAGTAATTTTTGTCGTAGCTGTAATAACAACTTGGGTGATAGGATATTCTGCACTAGCATTATTAGTTAAGCCAATAAAGAGAGTGCAAGAAGAAGCTGTTCTATTAGCAGAAGGTGATTTTAGTGGTTTTATTGAAAGCAATTCTAGAAGTGAAATTGGTGAATTAATAGCTAGCGTTAATTCAATTAATGAAAAGCAAAGTATATTTATTAGTGATCTTAAAGATATAGTAAGAGATACTAATATAAAAAATACTGAATGTAAAAATCAAATGGATAAGATTTCAGATTCAGCAAAAGAAATAAATAATGGTGTTGAAAGTGTCACAATGGGAATTAATGAACAGGCACAAGATATGATTAACATGGTTGATGAGTTAAATAATTTAGCAGATGGAATTGTTAATATTGAAGGTATGTCAAAAGAATTATTAAATATGAGTGATATAGTTAAGACTAAAAATTCAGAATCTATTGAGCTTATTAATAATATTAAAGAAAATATACTAGCTAATTTAAATAGTGCAGAAAATTTAAATGAAGAAATTATCAGCTTATCAGATAAGTTTAATTCAATAAACATTATTACTAATACTATAAGAGGAATTGCTGAGCAAACTAATCTTTTAGCATTAAATGCAGCAATTGAAGCAGCAAGAGCTGGGGAGCAAGGAAAAGGATTCTCTGTTGTAGCTGATGAAGTAAGAGAACTTGCTAATCAATCATCAGAATCAGTAAATGAAATACAAGAAATAATAAAAGAAATAGTATCATCAGTAGCAAATGTTAAAGGTGAAGTAACAGAAACTTTATCAATTGCTAAAAAGTCAGATGAGCAAATAAATAAGACTATGGAAGAGTATGAGGAGATTGTAGAAGCTTCTGAAAAGTTAATAACAGAAATATATAACGTAGGTAATGAAATTAATAAAGTAAATGAAAATCAAAAAGAAGTTATGATTAAGGTTGATAGCGTTACCCAAATAACAGAAGAACAGTCAGCACATATAGAAGAGATTAATGCTACAATACAAACTCAAACAGAATCTATTGAAGAAGTAACAAAAGTAGTTTATGAAATAAATGAAATAAGCAAGAGAATTGATGAGAAGGTAGCTAAGTATAAAATTAGAGAAGAAATAGTAAGTATAAACACTGAAGAAGAATAGTATAATTAAGTAAGCATTTATTTTAGGTAGGTATAATGGCTAGGACATATGCATATTCGGCAAACTTTAATAAGGAAGTAGAAAAGCTTTTTAGAGAAGCGAAGCTTTTAGGGGAGGGGCATAATGGAATAGTTTATGAGCTCCCTGATAATAAGGCTGTTAAGATATTTATTGATAAAGACATATGCAGGGAAGAGGCAAAAATATTATATAAAGTGAGAAAATCTAAATTTTTTCCGAAAATCTTTAAGTATGATGAAAATTATATACTTAGGGAAATGGTTCCAGGAAAGAGGCTTGATCACTATATTAAGGAAAATGGAATGTCTAAAAAACTTGTGATGAATTTATATAAACTTTTTAATGAAATGAAAAGATTAAAGTTTTCTAAGCTAGATGCAAGATGTAGGGATATATATGTTGACGAAGAAGAAAATATCAAGGTAATAGATCCTAAGCAATGCTATACAAGAAAAGTTTCATTTCCAAGGCACTTAATGAAGGGGTTAAAAGGGATAGATTCCTTAGATATATTCTTAAATTATATGAGAGAAATTGATTATAAAAGTGCAAAATACTGGGAAATAAAATTTGAAGAATATTGTAATGAAGAAGAGTAAAAAATGGACTGTTTTATAGATAAACGGTCCATTTTTTATAACTAAAATTTTATGAATATTATTTTATATAGATGCGAAAAATAATGAAGTAGTTTAAAGTGCTTATTATTTTTTTACATAAAGGAGGAAATATTCATGAAAAATTATGTTGAAATAGTAGATGTAGTTGCTAGACAAATATTGGATTCAAGATGCTTTCCAACAGTAGAAGTAGAAGTCTATCTTGAAGATGGAACTATGGGTAGAGCTGCAGTTCCTTCAGGAGCATCTACAGGTATTTATGAAGCAGTTGAATTAAGAGACGGAGACAAAGACTACTTTATGGGAAAAGGAGTCTTAAAGGCAGTGGAAAATGTTAATGATACTATTGGAGAAGAGTTAATAGGCTGTAACGTATTTGATCAAACTTATATTGATAAAATGTTAATTGAACTTGATGGTACTAGCAATAAGGGTAAATTAGGAGCTAATGCTATCCTAGGAGTTTCATTAGCAGTGGCACAAGCTGCAGCAAATTATTTAGGAATACCACTATATCAATATGTAGGTGGAGTTAATGCTAAAGTTCTTCCAGTGCCTATGATGAATATTATAAATGGTGGTTCCCATGCAGATAACTCTGTAGATTTACAAGAATTTATGATAATGCCAGTAGGATTTAACTCATTTGATAAAGCAGTTCAAGCTTGTGGGGAAATTTATCATTCATTAAAGAAAACATTGAATGATAAAGGATATTCAACAGGTGTAGGTGATGAAGGTGGATTTGCACCTAATTTAAAATCAAATGCAGAAGCAATTGATGTTATCCTAGAAGCAATTACTAAAGCTGGATATGAACCAGGAAAGGAAATTTTTATTGCCATTGATGCAGCTTCATCTGAATATTACAAAGATGGAAAATATGTATTAGAACATGAAGGTAAGACTTTAACTGCATCTGAAATGGTAGATTTCTTTGAAGATTGGGTGAATAAGTATCCAATAATTTCAATTGAAGATGGTATGGCAGAAGAAGATTGGGAAGGTTGGAAGCTATTAACTGATAGATTGGGAGATAGAGTACAACTAGTAGGTGATGATTTATTTGTTACTAATACAGACAGATTAAGTGATGGAATATATAGAGGAGTTGCTAATTCAATACTTATTAAATTAAATCAAATTGGAACACTTACAGAAACTTTAAATGCAATAGAAATGGCAAATAGAGCTGGATATACAGCAGTTATTTCACATAGAAGTGGTGAAACAGAAGATACTACTATTGCAGATCTTGTTGTGGCAGTAAATGCAGGACAAATAAAGACTGGTGCTCCTGCTAGATCTGAAAGAGTTGCAAAATATAATCAATTAATAAGGATAGAAGAAGAATTAGATGATGTTGCTGAATACAGAGGTAGAAAAGCATTCTTTAATTTAAAATAATATATATTAAGGGTGTTTCCTAGTAATTAGGAAACACTTTTGTTATAAAATGAAGTTACATATTATGTAACTTCTTGTAATTTAAATTTTATTATGTTATGATAAAATTATATGATTAAGAGCGTACATATGGGAGGTGCACCATGTTAACTAAAGTTTTATTTGGAATTGAAATTGTGTTAGGATTAATAGTTATAGTGTCAGTATTAATGCAAAAAAGTAAAGCAGATGCTTTAAGCGGACTTGTTCAAGGAAGTAAGAATGAAACTTTCTTTTCTAAAAATAAGGGAAGAACAAAAGATGCATTATTAGCAAAGATTACAATGATATCAATGTTATTATTTGCTATTAATACAGTAGTTTTAAACATAGTTTAATAGATTATACATAGACCGCTATAAAGTATAGTGGTCTATTTTATTGTTAATAATAAAATAGAATAAATATCTTAGAATATAAATTTATATGAATAAAATATAGATATAAAAATGGAGGAATAAATTTATATGGGAATAAAAGAAACATTGTTAAGCTTCATGAGAGAAGAAGCATATAGACCGATGGATATTCAAGAGCTTGTTGATGTTTTTGATATAAGTCAAAATGAGTATACGGACTTTAAATGGACGTTGAAGATTATGGAAAAGGAAGGGCTTATTGTAAGAACTAAGAAGGATAAGTTTGCAGTTCCAGAGAGAATGGGATTAATAACAGGAAAATTACAGGTACACAAAAAGGGCTTTGGTTTTTTAATACCTGAAAATGAAGATGAAAATGATGTATTTATACCTAGCTCATGTATGAATGGGGCCATGAATGGAGATAGGATATTAGTTCAAATTACAAGAGACGATTTAAATGGTAAGAAGAGAGAAGGAGAAGTTGCTGAGATTCTAGAAAGAGCTAATACAAAAGTTATTGGTGTTTATGAAGAAAGTAGAAACTTTGGGTTTGTAGTGCCAGAAGATACAAGACTTACACAAGACATTTTCATTTCTAAGAAAGATAGTAATGGAGCAAAGCATGGGGATGTGGTAATAGTCAAAGTTGTTAAATGGGCAGATAAAAGAAGAAGTCCAGAGGGAATTATAACTGAAGTATTAGGAAAGAAAGGCGAAAAGGGTCTTGATATTTTAACAATAATCAAAAAACACGGACTTCCAGAGGAGTTCCCAGAAAAAGTTTTAAAATATGCTGAAGGAATATCAGAAGAAATAGATCCTGCTGAAATTGCTAGAAGAAAAGATATAAGAGATTTAAGAATGGTTACAATTGACGGAGAAGATGCTAAGGATTTAGATGATGCTGTATCTATTGAAAGATTAGATAATGGTAATTATAGATTAGGTGTGCATATTGCTGACGTTTCACATTATGTTAGAGAAAAAAATCCACTAGATAAAGAAGCCTTAAAAAGAGCAACTTCTGTATATTTAATAGATAGAGTTATTCCAATGCTTCCTAAAAAGCTATCAAATGGTATATGTTCATTAAATCCAAATGTTGATAGACTTACATTAAGTTGCTTCATGGAAATAGATAAAAAAGGTAAAGTTCTAGCTCATGAAATTGATGAAACAGTAATTAAAACAAATGAAAGAATGACTTATACTGATGTAACTAAAATACTTGAAGGCAAAGCTGATGAAGAGTTATTAAAGAGATATGATTATTTAATAGAAGACTTTAAGACTATGGAAGAACTATGCTTAATCTTAAGAGAAAAGAGAAGAAAAAGAGGGGCAATAGACTTTGAATTTGAAGAATCAAAAATAATACTTAATGAGCTTGGACGTCCAATTGATATCAAGCCATATGAGAGAGCAATAGCAAATAGAATAATAGAAGAATTTATGCTTGTATGTAATGAAACTATTGCTGAAAATATGTATTGGCAGAACCTTCCGTTTGTTTATAGAGTCCATGAAGAACCAGATGATGAAAAGCTTCAAAGATTTAAAGATTTTATTCATAACTTAGGATATACAATTAAGTCTTCACAAGAGATTCATCCAAGAGCTCTGCAAGAAATCTTAGAAAAGGTTCAAGGTAAGCCAGAAGAAACAGTAGTAAGTACACTTTTACTTAGAAGTATGATGCAGGCTAGATATTCACCAGAATGTGCAGGACACTTTGGTTTAGCAGCACAATATTATTGTCATTTCACTTCTCCTATAAGAAGATATCCTGATTTACAAATTCATAGAATAATTAAGGAAAACCTAAATGGTAAGATAAATGATAAGAGAAGAGAAAGACTTGCAGTTATTGTAGACGAAGCAGCAAAACAATCATCTGAAATGGAAAGACTAGCAGAAGATGCTGAAAGAGAAGTTGATGATTTAAAGAAAGCTGAATATATGATGGATAGAATAGGTGAAGAGTATGATGGAATAATTTCATCAGTAACTTCATTTGGTATTTTTGTTGAGTTATCAAACACTATAGAAGGATTAGTTCATATAACAGATTTAGATGATGATTACTATGTATATGATGAAGCTCATTTAATGCTTATTGGTGAAAGAACAAAGAATATCTATAGATTAGGTGATACAGTAAAAGTAAGATGTAGCAGAGTAGATATTGATAATAGAGAAATATTCTTTGATATAGTGAAGAATGAAGGAGAAAAAGAAGAAATAGTTCCAAGTGAAAGAACAGCTTCAATAATTGCTGAAATCAAAAAAGAATTTGGAACAAAAGAAGGAAACCAAGAAGAGAAAGATGTGGCAGAGAGCAAAGCTGAAGATGAAGACATGTAAATAATTGCGTAGAAATTATTTACAGTTAAACGCTATGCTAATTAAACGCTACAGCTAATGAGCACTGCATTAATATAATTCATAATTAAAATTTACTCAATATTAATTTATTGAGTAAATTTTAGGTAGTTGTTATAATAAAAGAAAAAAGTACGTAATAAATAAAGTGGGTGGAAAAAGTGGCAAGGGTTAAAAACAAAAACAACTTAGCTGAAAATAGAAAGGCTCGTCATGATTATTTTGTAGAGGAGACTATAGAAGCAGGGATAGCTCTAGTTGGAACTGAAGTAAAATCTATTAGAGCTGGTAAATGTAATTTAAAAGATTGTTATGCAGATGTAAGAAATGGTGAAGTTTTTATTTACAACATGCATATCAGTCCTTACGAACAAGGTAATATATTTAATGTTGATCCATTAAGGGAAAGAAAGTTACTTTTGCATAAAGAGCAAATATCTAGATTTAATGGGTTAATAGCAAGAGAAGGATATACATTAATTCCTTTATCTCTATATTTAAAAGAGGGAAAAGTTAAGGTGGCTTTAGGATTATGTAGAGGTAAAAAGAATTATGATAAGAGAGATTCTATGTTAGAAAAAGCCCATAAGAGAGATATGGAAAGAGCACTTAAAGAGAGAAATAGATAATTATAAAAACAGATGTATTAGAAAAATTTTAGGTACATCTGTTTTTTTTATCATAAAATCACCAAAAATGAAGCTAGGTATATTATAAAGTATAGGACTAGCTAAGATACTTATTTCACTTTACGAGAATAGGGGGTGTGTCATATATCCCATAATAAATATAAAAAAGACAAAAATGCTGGAAGAAATGAAACTGGTTATTCTGAAGAAACAATTAATAAATATAATAATTATACATTACAAGATTTGCAAGATATAGAATTATTGCAGACCCAATGGAAAGCTCAATTAATTTTAGTATTAGGATATTTATTAGAATATACAGCTTCAGTTCAAGGGATAAATATATTACAATTTAGAATTAAAAGGAGAAATGAAATTTTTCAAGCTGGCCAATATGGTGATAAAGAAGAAAGTGAGCTAATTAATGAAGTTGCAGATGAATTTGAAGATATGGGAATTAATGTTGATGCTACAGCAGTATTAGCAGCTCAATTAGAATTATTTGGACAAACTATATTAACACCGATTTATTGGACAAAGTATCAAAGATTACCACATAATTTAGATACTGAAGATTTTTTAGTTACTAAAAGTGCAAATAAAGAAATATTTATTGGAGCTGTATTAGAAGAAATAGCATATATTTTTAATTTGATAGGAACCACTGCATTATATCGGGAGAATAGTACAGGTGATACAAATAATGTAGATGATTAGTTTTTATATTTTTTATATAGGATGTTTAGTATTTTGAGTATAATACCATATAGTATATATTACTATAAAAATAAGTATATATTTATAGTAATATATACTATAATAGTAATAATGGATAAGTGTAGGAGATAGAGAGGACTAGAATATATCCTGCTGATATATAAAGTGAGGGATAAGAAATGACATTAAATATAATTGATATAGCCAAATTAGCAGGCGTATCAAAATCTACAGTTTCAAGATACTTAAATAATGGCTATGTTGGAGCAGAATCCAGGGAAAAAATAAAGAAGGTAATTGATGAGACTGGTTTTATGCCACAAAGTTATGCTAAATCATTAAGGACTGGTAAGACAAACCTTATTGGAGTAATAGTGCCAAAGATATCTACAGAAACAGCACCAAGAGTTGTACAAGGAATCACAGAAGTGTTATCGGAAAATAATTATGATGTACTGATAGCTAACACTAACCTTTCAGTGGAAAAGGAATTTGAATATTTAAATATTTTTAAAAACAATCAAGTGGATGGCGTAATATTTATGGGAACTAAAATAACGCCAAGGCATAAGGAAATTATGAATAAATTAAATGTGCCTATAGTTGTGGTGGCACAGTATATGGATAATTATCCTTGTGTATATCATGATGATTTTAATGCTGCAAAATATATGACAGAATATCTTATTGGAAAAGGTCATAAGAATATTGGTTTCATAGGAGTTTATGAGGAAGATAGATCTGTAGGTCTTGAAAGAGAAAATGGTTATATAGCTGCTTTAAAGGAAAATGATTTAGAAGTAGACATGGAAAATTTAAAATTAGGAGATTTCTCTTATGAAAGTGGTTATGAATTAACTAAGAAGCTTATTAAGCAAAAAAATATACCAACAGCAATTTTTGCAGTTACTGATAATCTAGCTATAGCTACCATAGATTGTTTGAAAGATAATGGGTTAAATGTACCAGAGGATGTGGCAGTGGTGAGTATTGGTGATACTAGGATTTCACAAGTTGTATCTCCAAAGTTAACTACAATCCACTATCATTATAAGACATCTGGTAGAAAGAGTGCAGAAATAATGATAGAATTGTTAAAAAGTGGTATAAGAACATCAAAAACTATCAAAAAAGACATAAAACTTTCATATAGACTTATAGAAAGAAACAGTGTATAATAAAATCAGCTTAAGACGAGAATGTTATATTTAAAAATGTGGGAACGATACCTTATCTTGCAAATTTATTTTGAAACTTATGAAAAGGTTTTATGTAGTAAGATATTACCAGTTAATACTGGTAAACATTTTTATGAGATGTAGGAACGTTCACGCAAATACATAATATTAAAATCTAGTTTAAATGTAGCAAGGATAATTAGATGGTGCTGCAATTGGTGGTGCAGCAGCTGGAGCTTATGTAGTAGCTACTAAAGTTCAAATGACAGCAGTTGGTGTTACAGCTTTACCAGCTATAGCTATTACAACTAGTAATACAATGTTAAATTACTGCATAGGATTAATTATTGCAGGAGCAGTTTCTTTCATTGCTACTTTTATTATGGGAATTAAAGAAGAAGCATAAAATAGTGTCAAAAAGTATAAAAATGAATATACTATAAATTATAAAGGTGATAGAAGTTATTAAGTTTGGGTAGCTTTTATCACTTTTTTTATTAAAAATTATCAGCTAATGTTTTACATTTTATTAAAGAAAATAATTCTTATGGACGAAAGACTATATTATAAGGAAATAGTTTATAATATGTGTTTGGGGAGTATTGAAGAGGAAAAAGGTGGGCAGAAGATGAAAAAGTATGTTCTAGGAAATGTACTAAGATTATTTAGTTATATTCTTAAGGGAATAGATGAAGAATTATTTTTACACGGTCACAGAGTTGCATATATATTATTAAAATATTTGGAAGAACAAGGTAAATATAGTGAATATGAAATAAACCAAATGGTACAGATAGCTATTTTACATGATATTGGAGCTTGCAAATTAGAAGAACGATTTAAACATGAATTTCCAGAAGCTGATTTAAGTAATCATTCAGTATGCGGATATATTTTTTTAGAAAATTATACTGTTTATTCTACAGATATGGCTGAGATATGTTTATATCACCATTTGCCATATGAGAAATACTCTTTAATTAATAGTAGATATAAAGAAATAGCCATGTTGTTTAATATATTAAATGATATCGATAATATATATATAAATAAGCTTCTCTTAGATATGGAAGATATATTAAGTAATGTTGATGAAAATTTTATAACAGAAGTTAGTAATATTTTTTTAAAAATAAACAAAGATAATATTTTATACAAGAAGATAATTAGTGGTGAATATTGGAATGAGCTTTATGATTATTTAGACACTATAGAAATATCCAAAGAAGAATTAGAACAATTTACTAAGATGGTAGTTCAATGTAATAATTTTAGAAGTAAAGGTACATTAGAACATTCCATAACAGTAGAGGTAATTACATATAATTTATATAAGCTTTTAGGAATAGTAAGAGAAGATATGAATACTATTCTCTTTGCGGCTTTTTGCCATGATTTAGGGAAATTATTAACACCAATTGAAATATTAGAAAAGCCAGCTAAATTAACTTATGAAGAAATGGAAATAATGAAGGATCATGTAATACAAACAGGTATGATTTTAAAAGGACTTGGTTTAGAAGAAGTAGGAAGAATAGCAGAAATGCATCATGAAAAGTTAGATGGCACTGGGTATCCATATGGACTTAAAGATGAAGAAATACCTATGGAAGCTAAGATATTGGCGGTAGCTGACATTTTAAGTGCATTAATGGAAAAGAGGTCTTATAAAGAAAAGTTCTCTAAAGATAGAACTCTTGATATATTACAAGCTATGGCAGAGGAAAATAAAATTGATAAAAATGTTGTAAGGGTAGTTGTAGAAAATTATGACCATCTTGTTAATATATGTGAAAGAGTAAAAAGAAAAAATAATTTTAAGTATAGGGATATAATTAGAAGGTATAATGAAGTAAATAATAAATATGAAGAACTTTGTAAGGGATAAAACTGTAAGTTGACAATAAATTTTATATAGATTATAATTAAATCCTGATAAGAAATTTATCAGGATTAAAAACTTAATATGGATGATAATTAAGCTATCATTCCATGTTACTACATGGGGGCGTTTTGGCTTCGACGGGGGTAAGATGGGTTTGATAAGCGAGCCGAGGCAAGCATGTCACCTCGATAATAAAGTATGCATTAAATATAAACGCAGAAGACAATTTTGCATTAGCAGCTTAATTTAACGCTGCTCATCAGCCCTGTGTGCCCACGCATAGGATTACTGGTGTCATTAAAGTGGGGAACGAAGTTTAGCAAAGCTTTGAGCTAAAGGGGTATTTATGAAGCTAGGGAATCAGGAGTTTGTTTGTGAGCGAACTGAGGACCGAAATTTTAGTCACAAACTACGCTCGTAGAAAGTCAGACTGGTCTGCTTTCGGACATGGGTTCGACACCCATCGCCTCCACCACAATAAGCCGTGAAAATTTTTCACGGCTTATTTCTTGTATAAAGAAAACCCTTGCTATGAAAAGGTGTTTAGAAAAGCTTTAGTATTCAGTATGTTAAAAAACCTCCTTTTGTTAATACTTTAAGGTTTGTCGGCCAGATTTAAATAACAAAAGGAGGGACAATATAATAATATGGATACTAATAGTTTAGCACATACTAAATGGAATTGTAAGTATCATTTAGTGTTTGCACTTAAATTTAGGAGAAAAGAAATATATGGAGAACAAAAAGCGGAAATAGGAAAAATTTTAAGGCAATTATGTGAATGGAAGGGCGTAAATATCATGGTAGATCAAATAAGTTTTAGGTGTATAAAAACACTCCCACTGTATAGAGATTAATAATTAGTTGGATTATCAAAATATTGACCCAATATGTATATAATGGTAGAATGACGTGTAAAAATAATAGGTAAACTCTTTAGAGTAGCTTTTTTTTTATATCAACTTAATGTACTTATGAGACAATAAATTACTTTGGGGGAGAAATATGCACAGAAGAAAACTATCAGCCTTAATTATGTTAGCAACCACTTTTAACTTTTCAGCACAAACTATAGATGTTTTTGCTAGTGAGATAAAAGAAGATATCAAATTATCTAGAAGTATATCAAATGAAGAAAATGGAAATATACAATTAAATCAATCTAAAGTAAGTAAGTTTGATTTACTTAATAGTAGTTATTTAGAAGAGTATAATAAAGCTTTTAAATTAGATAATTCTAAAATAATTTCAATAGCTAATAACGGAGGACAATATTCATCATCAAACATATCTAAAGCTATTGATGGAAACTTTAGTACTCATTGGGAAACAGGAAAAGTTAACAGTGAAACCTTTGAAAATGAAGTAATACTTACACTAGAGGAAGTGACGAAATTAAATAGAATAGTATATGGTGCAAGACAAGATGGTGCCAAAGGTAAAGGTTTTGCTGAAGAATTTGAAATATACTCTTCACTTACAGACAATGGGGATGATTTCACTTTAGTAAGCCAAGGAAAATATACAGATTCTACTAGAGATATAGTAGAAATAGAATTTGAAGAAACAGAATTTAAAAGAGTAAAATTTAAATTCAAAAAAGCTAATCAAAATTGGGCATCTGCCTCAGAGTTTATGCTTTATAAAAAGGATACACTATCTGAAATAATAAATAATATTTTTACAGATGGTACAATGACAAAGTTAAAAGATGAATATAACAATATAGATGTAATAAATAATTTAGAAGCGGAACTTAATAATCATCCTTTAAAAGAACAATTAGTATATTCTATAGATTTAGCAAAAGAAATTTTAAAAGGTGATAAAGATTACTCAGATAGAACATTTACACTGACACAATATGGTGATACACATGCAAAAGCAAGAAATCAATTAAAAATGTCTACTTTTGGTACAGACTTACAATCTACAGGTATAGTGGCAAAACCAGGACAAGTATTTAGAGTTTTTGTTGATGCAGAAGACGGGGCACCACTTCCAATAATTGCATTTACTCAGCAAGAAGGTAGATTTGGTTACTGGAAAAAAGAGTATCAATTACAAAAGGGTATGAATGTTATAACAGTACCTGAAATATATAGTGACTCATGGAGTATGAAATCTACAAAGGGTGGAGCAGTATATTTAATAAACAAATATACACCTGAACAACAAGGAAAAGCTCCAGTTGTACGTATAGAAGGTGGAGAATTCTTCCCATCATTCAAACCAGGAGATGATAAAGAAAAATTCTTAAAATTATTAAAAGAATATAAAGAAAAGCTAGATAAAGATCCTGAAAATACAGTTGATATATATGAATTCAGTACAAAAAGAGTATTATACACAGGAACTGCAAAAGCAGCATATAAAGTATATGTAAATGAAAACGTAGATGTTGAAGAAAGTGTAGATGTTTGGAATAAGAAATTCCAAGAAGCATTTGATTTTGCTGGATTAAAAGATGATACTAGCGATCCAGATAATGATTCTACAAATGTTAGAACAGCAGTAAGGTTAATGCAACCTTATGGTGCAGCTTATGCATATACTGATCATATAGGTATTCAAAGACATATACAAGAAATTGTATTAAGAACTGATGAAAGTAGTATAAACAGTATACTTTGGGGAATGCTTCATGAAGCCGGACACCAAATGGATATAAAGGCAAGAGAGTGGGGCGAAGTTACTAATAATATGTGGGCAAACAATGCTTATATAAAAAATGGATTAAATGATAGAGTACAATATGATAAATTATATGAGTATTTAGCACCAGAGAAATCATTAAAAACGTACGAAGAATTAGATTATTCTGAAAAACTAGGAATGTTCTGGCAACTACAAATAAAGAAAAATACTTATTGGCCAGAGTTAGAAGCATTATATAGAAAGAGAAAACCTAATCCTAGCACTACACAAGAAAAGCAAGATTTATTTGCTGAATATTCATCAGAAATTATAGGTATGAATCTAAGTAATTATTTTGACAAATATGGATTTAAATTATCAGATGAATGTAAAAATAGATTAAAAGAGAAATATTCAAATGTAGGACAAAAAATATGGTATTTAAATACTAGTGCTATGAATTATGAAGGAAATGGATTTGAAAACAAAGATACTTCTTTAGAAGTTTCATTATCAAAATCAAATTCTGGAATAAAACTAAGCATGAGTATTGCTAGTGAAGCAAAAGATGACTTCCTTGGTTATGAAATAGTGAAAAATGGAAAAGTGATAGGGTTTACTACATCTGGAACTTATACAGATTCAGAGGCAACTAATATAAGTGAAAATATAAATTATGAAGTAATACCTTATGCAAAAAATTTATCAACAGGTGATAAAGTACAAATAAATTCATTAACACCAAGCATAAGTATTCAACAAGAAACTATAACATTAAATTTAAATGAAGAATTTAATGCTATGGATTATGTTAAAGGATTTACTCACTCAGGAAGTGACATAACATCAAAAGTTAAATTTGAAAGTAATGTAGATACTACTAAGCATGGAAACTATCAAGTTAAATATACAGTAGAAGATAATGATGTAACTTTTAATAAAATATTAAATGTAAAAGTAGTAAGTGACTATGATTATTTATCAGATTTTGAGTGGAAATCTGTATCAACAGCATGGGGGACTCCAAGAAGAAACTCTAATATACAAGGTAGAGTAAATGGAAATATAAAAACATTTGAAAAAGGTTTTGGAATACATGCTAATGGTAAGATAACTTATGATTTATCAGATAAAGAATATGATACATTTGAGGCATTACTTGGAGTTGATCAATCATCAATACAACCAAATAATAATTCAAGTATCAAATTTAAAATAATAGCAGATGGTAAAGTTTTAGCATCTACAGATGTTTTAGGATATTATGACAACATGGCTTATGTAAATGTTCCTGTATCAGGTGTTAAAGAGCTTGTAATTGAAGTTTCTGATGCTGAAAATGGAAATACAGCAGACCATGGACTAATAGCTAATCCAAAATTAACTACAAATAATGCTAAACCAAAAATTATAGCAGAAAATAAAAACTTAAAACTTGGACAAGATTTCAATCCAAGAGAAGGTGTTGAAGCAATTGATGTGGAAGATGGAAATTTAACATCAAAAATTGAAATTGAATCAAATAGTTTTGAAAAAGATAAAATAGGAAAATTTGAAGTTGTATATAAAGTAACTGATAAAGATAACAATGTAACAAGTAAAAAAATATATGTTACAGTATCTGAAGATTATACAGTTACAAAATCTAAGTATGGGCAGTTCTCAAATTTAGATGGATATAACGAAGAGTTTAAATTACCTATAGTATCTGCAAAAAATAATGCAGGAAATTACGGAAACAGTGTAATAGGCAATGCAATAGATGGAAAAATAAATACTCATTGGGAGACAAACTCTCCAAATAATAGTTCATTTAAAAATGAAGTAACATTTGATTTAGGTGAAGTTCAAGAAATAAGCAAGATGGCATATGCATCAAGACGTGACGGAAATAACAAAGGTTTTGCTATTGAATTTGAAATATATGTATCAGAAAGTGAATCAGGAGATGATTTCTATTTAGCAGGACAAGGCTCATATTCTGGAGCAATAAGCGATACTGTTGAATTTAATATGAGCAAAGTAAATGCAAGAAGAGTGAAGTTTAAATTTGTAAAAGCAAGTGGAGAATGGGCAAGCTTCGGTGAAGTGGCATTTTATAAAGAAGATAAATTAGCAGATAAAATGGCTGGTTTATTTACAGATGAAAACAAAACAGAAGTAGCACAAAGCTATAATACTTTAGAAAAATTAGAAGCTTTAAGAGAAGAGGTTAAAAATCATCCAGCATATGAATTATTCAAAGTTGAATTGGATAATGCTGAAAAAATAATAAAAGCTAAATTCCCAACTTTAACATTTGAAGAATTTACAATGATTGAGAAAAATACTGAATTAAATTTAATGGATGGAGTAGTTGCAAGTGATCAAGAAGATGGCAACATAACTTCAAATATAGTAGTAAATGATGGTGGATTTTCATCAAACAAAGTAGGAACATACAAAGTAACATACACAGTAACTGATAGTGATTCAAATATAACTACAAAGGAAAGAACAATAGTAGTTTATGGTCAAAGCAAATATTTATCAGATATGAATTGGGAGTCAGCTACAACTGGATGGAGAAGTGTTGTTAAAGATATGGCAGTTGGCTCAACTAATAAGATTAAACTTAACGTAGATGGAACTGTTAAAACTTTTGATAAAGGTATTGGTGCTGCAACAAATGCTAAAATAGTATATAATTTAGATGGAAATTACAACTATTTTACAACATATGTGGGAACAGATAAAAACTATAACTTAGGAAGTACAACAATAAGATTTAGAATACTTGCTGATGGAAAAGAAGTTTATACTTCTGATGTAATAAAAACAAATACTCCTGCAGAATATGTAAGATTAGATGTTACAGGAGTTAAAGAACTTACTTTAATTGCTGATGATGTAGATGGAAACTTAGTAGGAGATTTTGCATCTTGGGCAGATACTAAATTATATAAAAATTATTCAAAACCAGTAATAGAAGGTAAAGATTTAGCAGTATTTAATGTAAATGAGGAAGTAGATTTACTTCAAGGAATAACAGCAACTGATTATGAAGATGGAAACTTAACTTCTAAAATAAATGTAAAAACAGATTATGAAAAAGGAAAAGTTGGAATATTTGATGTTGTATATTCTGTAACAGACAGTGATAACTTAACAACTGAATTTACAAGAAAAGTAGCAATTACAGATGAAGAAACTTATGTATCTGATTTAGAATGGAAATCAGCAACAATAGGTTCAGGGGCTATAGGTAAAGATAAATCAGTAAGACAACAACCTATAAAACTTTTAAATGAAAATGGAACTTATGATACTTTTAAAAAGGGTATAGGAACTCATTCTTATTCAGAAATAGTATATGATTCAACAGGATATGATATATTTGATACTTGGGTAGGTCTTGATGAATTTGTATCAAATCAAAGTGCATCAAGTGTTATATTTAAGGTTTATGTAGATGGTAAATTAAAAGCAGAAACTGATGTTATGAAATCAAATTCACCAAAACAACGTTTAATGGTAGATGTTAGAAACTCTAATGAAGTTAAATTAGTAGTAGATTCAGCAACTAATGGTATTACTTGGGATCATGCAGACTGGGCAGAGGCAAGATTTAGAAATATAGCAAAATTTAATACAGCTAAATTAGAAGAAGTTTTAACAAAAGCTGAAAATATAAATTTAAATAATTATACTCAAGAATCTATTGAAAGATTAGAAAATGCAATAAATGTTGGTAAAGAAGCTTTAAGTTCAGCTAATCAAGAAACAATAGACAAAGCTATTGAAAAATTAAAAGAAGCTATGGATTCATTAGTAGAAGTTAATTTAAATGAAACAGTGCAAATAAAAGATGAATTTTTAAAAGCTAGTATACAAAAAGAACTTGGAATATCAGGTGAAATAACAGTTGGAGAAATGAGAAAGCTTACTTCACTAAAAGTATCACAAGTAGAAAGTTTAGAAGGGTTACAACATGCCATAAACTTAGAATCATTAGATATAGACTATAATGAAATAAGAGATTTATCACCACTTAAAAATCTTAAAAAATTAAAAGATTTAAAAGCAAATGTTTTAGGTGGATTAATGCCAGGGAGTATTTATTCAAAAGATAATAAAGCAACTGTAAACTTGGATGTTATAAATAGAAATGGTGAAAAATTATTACCAAAATCAGTAATAGTGAAGCATAATAAAACACATGAATATACTACTTTAGATATAAAAGATTGTGTAGATGAAAATGGAGTTGTAACAATAGATACTACAAATTTTGACTCATATATATATACAATTACTTTAGTATATGAAGATGAAGTTGATAATTATACATCACAATTTATGTTTATGCTTGATAATAGATAATAATATATAGAATAGTAAAATTAATTATTTTTAATATGCACTTTGACTGTTTTTAGGCTTTTTCAGTGTTTATGCACATCTCTTAGTTGAATTTTTACTAGGGGGTGTGCATTTTTATGCAAATGGTGCTGGAGTAGGGGGTGTAATGTCTTTTGCAGCACTTTATAGTTTAGAAACTGTAGGGTTGGCAGGAGATGTTAAAGTAAAACAGAAGAAAAATGAATATGTGAATAATAATATTCCATATGCACATATGTAATAATCATCCTCAGCATTATAAGTCATATCTTCTCTCTTACTAATATCATTTTTAAATTTTTTACTTTTTGACTTTTTGTGTCCAAAATATTGACATAAGACCAAAGTAGCACAAGACATTTTTGTACTATTTAATTCTTTTTGTACTTTATATTATAATTTATCAATAAAAAATATAATATAAATATGAAAATATTGACGAAATAAGACGAAAATGATAATATAATTCAAGTGATAATAAAAATCAATAAAAAAGAAGGGGGAATATCAGATATGATACTAAATAAATTAATAAAAAAATCAGTATTAATGAGCATGATAATAGGAAGTGTAGCACTTATAGGGTGTGGAACACAAACAAATGAAGAAAAAGTAAAAAGCGAAAATCAAATAGTAGTAGAACATAAATTAGGAACTACAACTTTAAATGATACTTCTAAAAAAGTAGCAGTATTAGAATTATCATTTTTAGATTCACTTTATAACTTAGGAGTAAATCCAGTAGCTATAGCTGACGATGGAGAGCAAACTAAAGTAACAGATATAACAAATGGAGAATCAATAGAATACGTATCAGTTGGAAATCGTAAAGAACCAAATTTAGAAGAACTAAGTACATTAGATTTAGATTTAATAATAGCAGATACAACTAGACATAGCAAAATATATGAAGATTTAAGCAAAATAGCACCAACAATAGTATTAGATAGTATTGGATCAAGCTATGATGAATACATAAAGAACTTTGAAACTATAGCAAAAATAGTTGGAAAAGAAGATAAAGCAAAGACTAAGATAGAAGAAACAGAAAAATTATTATCAGATGTTAAAGCAAAAGCACAAGAAAAATTAGGAGATAAAAAAATATTAACAGTATCACCTAAAAATGATGAATACACAGCACATACTTCAACTTCATTTGTAGGACAAGTTTTGGAAAAAGCAGGATTTGTTAATGCAATTGAAAATAATGATAAAGAAGTATCATTATCTTTAGAACAATTGGTAGAAATCAATCCAGATATAATGGTATATATGAGAGAAGATATAGATAAAACTATATACAAAGAATGGAAAGATACAGAATTATATAAATCATTAAAAGCGATACAAAATGGAGATGTATATACAACGATAGCAAGAGGTCCTTGGACACAATATAGAGGATTCATATCAATAAATACATTAACTAAAGAAATGTCACAATGGCTATTAGATAATAATTAAATGATAGGATGGTGATGCAAGTGAAGTCTATAAATAAAAATAAATTTTTAATATTTTCAACTATAGGTATATTAGCAATAGGGGTATTTTTATTAATAGACATTTTAATAGGAATGAGTGATATAGGCTTTAAGGATATTATAAGTGCTATTTTTGATTATAGTGGAAGTAAAGAGGATTTAATAATAACAACTATTAGACTTCCACGTGTATTATTATGTATATTAGTTGGAGCATCTATGGCTATTTCTGGATTAATTATGCAAAACTTAACTAGAAATCCACTTGCATCATCTCAAGTTTTAGGAATAAATGCAGGAGCTACTTTATCAGTAGTTATAGTAATGGTATTTTTTCCTGCATTAGGATATAAAACAAAAATATTAGCATCTTTTTTGGGAGCAGGATTTGTAGGGGTAACTGTTCAAACAATAGGGAGAATTAGAAATTTATCACCATTAAAAGTAACATTAGTAGGAATAAGTATACAGTTATTTTTAAGCTCCATAACAAAATTTATAATGCTATTTAATGATAGTAAAACATCAGATTTACTGTTTTGGATGATTGGAGGAGTTCATCATGCTCAAATTACACATATAGTGGAGTTATTACCATGTTTTATTATATCAATACTTTTAATAATTAAAATATCAAATTCAATGGATACATTAAAAATGGGGGATGCCATAGCAATTAGCTTAGGAGAAAATATTAAAGTAATAAAAAGTATAGCAACTATAGTAGTAATTTTACTATCAAGTTCTTCTGTAGCAATAGCAGGACCAATATCATTTATAGGATTAATAACTCCTCATATAGTAATTAAGCTAGGAGCAAGAAATTTTAGAGAAAGTTTTATATTATGCGGTATATATGGAGCTAATTTGCTTTTATTATCAGATATAATATCTAAAATTTTAAAGTATCCTTATGAATCACCAGTAGGAATAGTAACAGCTTTTATGGGAGCAGTTTTTTATATAATACTAGCTAATAAAGAAATGAAAAGAGGTGGAGTAAGTGAAAAGTAAAAATACATTAATATTTACTATAAATATAATAATGTTAGTGCTTGTATCTTTTATAAGCTTACTCTTTGGAAGTAAGATATTAAATATAACAGATGTATTTAATGCAATATTTAATAATTCAACTTCAAAATACTCTTTCATTATTTTTGAGTATAGAATACCTAGATTATTAATATGTATAATGGTAGGTATGAGTTTAGCTGTAGCAGGGGCTATTTTTCAAGGGGTACTTAGAAATGCACTTGCATCTACTGATGTACTTGGGATAGGAAAAGGAGCAGGCTTTTTTGCTTGTATGGCAATAAGTCTAGGTTTAAAAGAGCCTATATCCTTATGGGCTATGGTTGGAGGGCTTTTAGCAGGAACTATTATTTATATACTAACTAAAAAAACAAATTTCAAAAATACTAGTATAGTAATAATGGGAATAGCTATAAGTGCATTATTTGATGCAGGAATACAATATTTAAATATAAGCAATTCAGAAAATATACAAACTATTCTTTTATGGTTAACGGGAAGTGTATGGGGAAGATATTGGAATGAAGTAAAAGTACTAACACCTTATGTAGTAATATTTATTCCATTAGCTATAGTATTAGCACATAAAGTAGATATATTATCATTAGGTGATAATATAGCTATTAATTTGGGTGAAAAGGTAAGTTTATTAAAAGTTGGTTTATTATTAATAGGAATAATACTTACAACTAGTAGTGTAAGTGTAAGTGGAACTATAGGATTTGTAGGACTTGTAGCACCACATATAGCAAAAAATTTAGTTGGATATAAACATATTTTAGTTATTCCATTAAGTGGTTTAATTGGAGCAATACTTTTAATTACAGCAGATATTATAGGAAGAACTATAATTGCACCAAGTGAAATTCCAGTAGGAATAGTAACAGCTATAATAGGAGCACCTTATTTCTTATATTTGTTATTAAGAAAAAAATCTAATTAGAAAGGTAGTAATTATAATGAGCTTAGATATAAAAAACTTAGTTTTAGGATATGAGGACAAAATAATAGTTAATAACATTGATATATCTATTTCAAAAGGTGAAATTACCATTTTAATTGGAGCAAATGGTTGTGGAAAATCTACTTTACTTAGTGGAATGAGTAGACTATTAATTCCTAAGGAAGGAAATGTATTTTTAGAAGGAAAATCAATACATGATTATAAACCTAAAGAATTAGCTAAAAAGTTAGCAATTTTACCGCAGGGACCAATAGCACCAGAAGGTATAACAGTAAAGGAACTTTGTTATTTTGGAAGAAATCCATATAAAAGTTTATTTGGAGGAAGATCAAAAGAAGATGAAGAAATAGTAAATTGGGCTATTGAGGTAACTGGACTTAAGGAATTTGAAGATAGGAAATTAGATTCATTATCTGGTGGACAAAGACAACGTGCATGGATTGCAATGTCATTAACTCAAGATACAGATATATTGTTATTAGATGAACCTACAACTTATTTAGATTTAGCATATCAAATAGAAATTTTAGAGTTACTAAAAGATTTAAATAAAAAGACTAAAAAAACAATAGTTATAGTAATACATGAATTGAATCAAGCTGCTAGATATGCAGATAATCTTGTTTGTATGAAAAATGGGAAGATATATTCAAAAGGTAAAGTACATGATATATTTAATGAAACAATGTTAAAAGATGTATTTGGTATAGATAGTATAGTAATTCCTGATCCTATTACTAATAGACCAATGTGTATTCCAAGATAGCAATATTTAAATGTGAGTATTACATCACTTCTATACATGAAACCCACAAAAATCATGATTTTTGTGGGTTTATTTTATAGACACAAGGTAATCTAAAATACATTGGTAAGTAAATTTATTTTTTAATTAATAAAATAAGAAAAGAAGAAGATATTCAAAGTAAAATACCATTAATGGGAGTTGTAGGAGCATTTGTATTTGCAGCTCAAATGATTAATTTTTCAATACCTGGTACAGGATCCAGTGGGCATATTACTGGTGGAGTTTTACTGGCAGCAATTTTAGGACCAGAAGCAGGATTTTTATCACTTGTATCAATATTAATAGTTCAATGTTTGTTTTTTGGTGATGGAGGTCTTTTAGCTTTAGGATGTAATATTATAAATATGGTTTTTTTCAGTTGTTTTATAGGATATAAATTCATTAAAAAATGTTAAATGTATTTAGTAAGTGAAATCTTGTATAAATATATGTAACATTTTTTATTTTTTTATGCTAATTTTTAAATTTATGTATCTTAATTAGAAAATTACAAATAATACATAATATTTAATAAGGTAATATGAAAAGGGAGGAAAAAAACAAGTGCATTTAACAGACAGAGAAAGAGAAAAACTTATGATTGTTGTTGCTGCAGATGTTGCAAGGAGAAGAAAAGAGAAAGGCTTAAAGCTAAATTATCCTGAATCTGTAGCGCTAATTACTAATGAGCTTTTAGAGGGTGCTAGAGAAGGTAGAGAAGTAAAAGATTTAATGGACTATGGTACAAAAATTTTAAGTAAAAGCGATGTAATGGAAGGTATACCTGAAATGATTCATACAGTTCAAGTTGAAGCAACATTTCCAGATGGGACTAAATTAGTTACAGTACATGATCCAATACGTTAAGAAAGGAGATAGACATAATTGATACCTGGAGAATTTATTATAAAAGAAGGAACTATAGAATATAACAAAGGAAAAGAAGCAATAAAACTTGAGGTGGTAAATACCGGTGATAGACCTATACAAATAGGTTCTCACTATCATTTTTACGAAGTAAATGATTACTTAAAGTTTGATAGAGAAAAAGCTTATGGAAAGAGATTAGATATTCCATCTGGTACTGCAGTTAGATTTGAACCTGGAGATAAAAAAGAAATAAATTTAATAGATATTGGTGGAGTTAGAAGAGTTTACGGTTTGCGTAATTTAGTTGATGGGTATTTAGATGGAAGGAGAGTGAAAGAATAATGAGTTTTGAAATTGATAGACATCGTTATCTAGAATTATTTGGGCCAACTAAAGGAGATAAAATAAGGCTAGGTGACACAGATTTAATTATTGAAATTGAAAAAGATTATACAGGATATGGTGATGAATGTAAATTTGGAGGTGGTAAGGTCTTAAGAGATGGAATGGGGCAAAATGCAATTGAAAGCAGAGAAAATCCTATGGTTGCAGATCTTATTATTACAGGAGCCACTGTTGTAGATTATACAGGAATATATAAAGCTGATATTGGTATTCGTGATGGAAAGATTTTAGCTATCGGTAAAGGTGGTAATCCTTATACTATGGATGATGTGGATTTTATAGTATCACCAAGTACAGAAGCATTGGCTGGAGAAGGCAGGATAATAACTGCAGGTGGTATAGATACTCATGTGCATTATATAAGCCCAGATGTTGTTAATGCTGCACTGGAAGGAGGAATAACAACACTTATAGGGGGAGGAACAGGCCCTGTTGATGGAACTAATGCCGTTACTTCAACACCAGGAAAGTGGAATATTCATCGTATGTTACAATCTGCAGAAAGCTTTCCAATAAATCTTGGCTTTTTAGGAAAAGGTAGTGGAGCTAATATAAGGGTTACAGCAGAGCAAATTGAAGCAGGTGCTTGTGGCCTTAAGGTTCATGAAGACTGGGGAGCAACAAGATCTGCAATAGATTACTCATTAAAAACAGCAGATAAATATGATGTTCAAGTTGCAGTACATACTGATACATTAAATGAAGGTGGATTTGTAGAACATACAATTGAAGCAATTGCAGGAAGAACAATTCATACATATCATACTGAAGGAGCAGGTGGTGGCCATGCACCAGATTTGTTAAAAGTAGCTTCTAAACTTAATGTAATACCAGCATCAACTAATCCAACTAAACCTTTTACTATAAATACAATTGCAGAACATTTAGATATGTTAATGGTATGTCATCACTTAGATCCTAAAGTTCCAGAAGATATTGCATTTGCAGATTCTAGAATAAGACATCAAACAATTGCAGCGGAAGATATATTACAAGATATGGGTGTATTTAGTATTATGAGTTCTGACGCAATGGCTATGGGAAGAATAGGTGAAGTTATTACTAGAACATGGCAGACTGCAAGTAAGATGAAAAGACAAAGAGGAATATTAGAAGGTGACTCTGAAGAAAATGATAACAATAGAGTGAGAAGATATATTGCAAAATATACAATAAATCCAGCATTAGCACAAGGAATATCACAATATGTAGGTTCCATAGAAGTAGGGAAAATGGCAGATTTAGTACTTTGGGATACACAATTCTTTGGTGTAAAACCACATCTGGTAATTAAAGGTGGTATGGTAAATAAATCAATAATAGGAGAAGCAAATGCATCTATTCCAACGTGTCAGCCAGAATTTTATAGAGATTGTTTTGCTGCATATGGAAAAGCAAAATATCCAACTTCTGCAACTTTTGTTTCTAAATACGCATATGAGCATGGCATAAAAGAAGAATTAGGATTACAAAAGTTAGTATTACCAGTAGGCGGAATAAGAAATTTAACAAAGAAAGATATGAAATTAAATAATGCAACTCCAAAGCTTGGTGTTGATCCAGAAACTTATGATGTCACTGTAGATGGAGAGTTAATAACTTGTGAACCAGCAAAAGAATTACCATTGGCACAAAGATACTTCTTATTCTAAGTTTAAAAATAAATTTAATATAATTTTTAAATCTTATAGGAGGGATTGAGAAATGATTTTTCATGAGATAATAGGAAATATTAATGAAATAGATGATTTAAATGGATATCATGTTGAAACAATATATTTAAATAGTGAAGATATGCTTAAAAGAATTTTAAGAGTAACTTCAGACCATAACAGAGAGTATGGAATAACATTAGATAATAACGAAAAATTAAAAGATGGTGATATTCTTTATAATGAAGATAAGAAACTTATAGTTGTGAAAGCTAATAGTGAAGATGTGTTAATTATTAAACCTTCAAGTATAACTGAAATGGGAGTAATAGCACACGCTTTAGGAAATAGGCATCTTCAAGCACAATTTGAAGATGATAAAATGATAATCCAATATGATAGGTTAGTAGAAGAAGAATTAAAAAGAGATAATGTTAATTATTCAAGAGAAAATATAACTTTAAAAAAGGCGTTTAAACATGTTGAATTTGCACACACACACTAAAAGTAATGAAGATAATATTATAAATGTATTGCGTGTTATTCAAATATGTGACTCTAACTTTCCTATAGGTTCCTTTAATCATTCATATGGTATGGAGAGTTATTTGAGAAATAACAAGATTACAAATGCAGAAAGTTTAAAAGAATACCTTGATGTGTTTTTAAACAATGTATTTATTTATAGTGATGGATTGGCAATTAGGATGTTGTATGAATATTTGAATAAGAATGAATGGGAAAAAATTTTAGAACTTGATAGAATGCTTACAGTTCAAACCATAGCTAAAGAAACTAGAAATGGATCAAAGCTTATAGCCAGCAGAATGATTAAATTATTTCTTGATTTATATGATAGTGACATTTTAAAAGAGTATGAAGAAAAAATAAATGGAAAGAAGGCTTTTGGTCATCCAGCTATAGTGTTTGGATTACTTATGTATTCTTTAAATTTTAATGAAGAGGAAGCTATAATTTTTCATATGTATAGTACAATTTCAACACTTATTCAAAATGGTGTCAGAGCTATACCATTAGGACAAAAAGATGGTCAAATAATTCTTCAAAAGTGTAGTGAGAGTTTTAAAGTTTTATATAAAAAAATTAAAAACTTAGATTATAGTTTTTTTGGTGCAAGTATTCCAGGTATTGAATTAGCTCAGATAAATCATGAAATACTAGAGTTTAGATTATTTATGTCTTAAAATCAAAAAAAGAAAATTAAAATTAGTTATATGGTAAAGGGTGAGATATATGAAAAAACCAGTAATAATAGGGGTAGGAGGTCCTGTTGGAAGTGGAAAAACTTTATTAATAGAAAGAATAACTAGATTAGCAAAAGATGAATATAAATTTGCAGTTATTACTAATGATATTTATACCAAGGAAGATGCTAAATTTTTAGTGAAGAATTCTGTGTTAAGTGAAGATAGAGTTATTGGAGTAGAGACAGGTGGGTGCCCACATACAGCAATAAGGGAAGATGCATCAATGAATTTTGCTGCTATAGAAGAAATGAAAAGCAGATTTAATGATTTAGATATTATTTTTTTAGAAAGTGGTGGAGATAATTTAGCTGCAACCTTTAGTCCAGATTTAGTTGATTTTTCTATTTATATTATCGATGTGGCACAAGGTGAAAAGATTCCAAGAAAAGCAGGTCAGGGAATGATAAAGAGTGATTTGTTTATCATCAATAAAATAGATTTAGCTCCTTATGTTGGAGCAGATTTAGATGTTATGAGAAGAGATACATTAACATTTAGAAAAGAAAAGACATTTATATTTACTAATTTAAAAAAGGATGAAGGTGTAAATGAAGTCTTGTTGTGGATTAAAAAGAATTGTTTATTAGAAGGAATTAATTAATATGAGTAACAGTAAGTATGCAGGAGAATTTGAAATAGTATTGGAGAAAAAGAATGATAAAACTGTTATAAGTGAAAAAAGATTTGATGGTCTAATAAAATTATCTCCAACCATTCATCTTGATAGTGAAAAAATTTCAACTTATTTTATAGTTGGCCTTGGAGGAGGATATGTTGAAGGTGAAAAATATAAATACAGCATTAATCTAAAGGAAGATGCAAGATCAATTATAACAACTCAAGCCTCTACAAAAGTATATAAATGTATACATGGAGAGAAAACTGAACAAGAAACGTTAATAAGTTTAGAGAAAAACAGCATCTTAGAGTATATAACAGATAGTGTAATATTATATAAAGATGCAATTTATAAGCAGGTAAACAATATTTATATGGATGAAAGTTCAACACTAATATATAGTGATGGAATTACATCAGGATGGTCAAAAGAAGGAGAAAAATTTCAATATAGTAGTGTTCAGTTGAAAACAAAAGTATATGTAAATAATAAAATAGTTCTATTAGATAATTTATTAATAAATCCAAGAAAAGATGATGTTACTAAATTAGGTTTTTTTGAATGCTATGAAAATTTTGGAACATTACTTGTAATAAATAAAAATATTAATGTGGAAATTCTTGAGGATTTAAGAAATAATATTAATAATTTAAATTTGCCAATTTATTTTGGAATATCAGAACTTGAAGTAAGTGGATTTGTATTAAGAGTTTTGGGGAATTTGACTCAAAATATAGAAAGTGCAATAAATTTATGTCATAACTTTGTAAGAAAGAAATTTTTAAACTCAAAAGAGTTATCTATACGTAAATATTAGTAGGATAGGTTATGAATAAAGATGTTAGGAATAGTTTTAATCAATAATGTTATTAGCAGGTTGTATAATATAGATGAAAAATCAGCTAGAATTAAAATAAAAAGCTCATAATTTCTCCACAATTGTTTTGTAAACTTAAGAAGTAAACTGATTAAGGAGTGTGATTTATATGGATGATATACCTTTAGGAAATAATGAAATAAAAATATTAAATAGGATAAGTAGTTCATATATGGCACAATGTTTTAAATTTAAATAATCTTACTAATTTACTTGTGTATATATGAACTCTAAAGGAGGAAATTATGGCACAAGAATTATTAAGAGCAGTTCAAGAAAACAAAATGAGTGAATTAAGTCAACATTTAGATAAAAAATCTAAACAAAAGATGGATACTATTGAGAAAACTGAACAACTATATTTAAAAACTTCAGTTTGGACATTAGCAAAAAATAGAATAGTATGGCTTTTAATATTAATGATATCAGCAACAGTTACTGGAGCAATAATTCAAGGCTTTGAAGATGTTCTTCAATCAGTAGTAATATTAGCATCATTTATTCCAATGCTTATGGATAATGGTGGAAATTCAGGTTCTCAATCATCTACGTTGATTATAAGAGGATTAGCACTTGGAGAAATAACAACAAAAGATATTTTTAAAGTAATATTTAAAGAATTTAAAGTAAGTATAGTTGTTGCTAGTATTTTATCATCAGTTAATTTCTTAAGGTTATATTTCTTTACTAGTGCAGGATTTATGGTTTCACTTACAGTATGTGTAAGTTTATTTTTTACTATAGTGTTAGCTAAAGTTGTAGGAGGAATTTTACCTATAATATCAAAAAAACTAAACTTAGACCCAGCAATAATGGCAAGTCCTCTTATTACAACAATAGTAGATGCCTTTGCATTAATTGTTTACTTTGCTTTTGCAAAACTACTTTTAGGAATATAATAGTTATAAAAAGTTGTCTTTAAGATATATTTAAGGGCAACTTTTTAAATGTTATAAAAAAATAGTTATAAAATAAAAGAAAAAACTTTTTGGAGGGTAACAATGACTAATATATTAATAGTTGATGATAAAGAAAAAATATGTGAATTTATAAAAGCTTTTTTAGATAATGAAGGATATTATGCAGATGTTGCTTATGATGGTAAAAGTGCTATAGATAAAATAAATTCAAAAAAATATGATTTAATAATATTAGATAGAATGCTTCCATATGTGAGTGGGGAAGAAATATGTAAATATATAAGAAGTAAATCAGAAGTTCCTATAATTATGTTAACAGCTAAAATTGAAGATGAAGATAAGATTGATGGATTTCATTTAGGGTGCGATGATTACATTTGTAAGCCTTTTAATATAAGTGAATTAATATTGAGAGTTAAAGCAGTTTTGAAAAGATGTAATATTACTAGTTATGACAATGAAATAATAAAGTATGGGGAAGAATTAGAAGTAAATACTTCCACTCATGAAGTTAAGGTTAAGGGAAAAGAAGTTATATTAACAAATACTGAATATAAAATATTACTTACATTAATAAATAATCCTAAAAAAATATATTCAAGAGAAAAGTTACTAGAAAGTACTATTGAGGGATATTATGAAAAAGGTGATCGAGCTATAGACAGCCATATAAAAAATTTAAGACAAAAAATAGAAGAGGATTCAAGGAATCCTAAAATAATTCAAACTGTTTATGGGGTAGGATATAGGTTTGGATTACAAAAGTAAATTAAAGTCAATAAATAGCAAACTTATAATATCTTTCACACTTATTATGATTGCAACAATTTTATCAATAAAGTTGTTTGTTAATACAATTTTTAAAGATTCTTTTGAAAAGTATGTTGATGATAGCAATAAAGTAGAAGTAAATCACTTAATTGAATTTGACTTAAAAAACCTATATACAAATGAAAGTTGGAACACTGAGTTTATAGAGAATTTAGGAATAGAAGCCATTAGAAAAGGTATTGCAATTGAAATATATGATAAAAATGATAATAAGGTATGGAGTGTATTTGAAGATGAAAAAGTATTATCAGATAAAACTTTAAATGATATAAGTAAAAATATGAAAAGTATAGAAAAGCAATGGGATAATTATTTTGAAGAGTTAAAAGTTGATATTAATGATGATGAGAGGAATATTTTAGTGGGGTATGCGTATATAGGTCATTATGCATCTACTTATTATATGGAAAATGATGTTGAATTTTTTAATGCTATAAATAGGATTATAATTATAATAGGAGTTATTTCAATATCCAGTATTATAATAATTTCAATAATAATATCCTGATAAAGAAAAATTTGCTCAAGTAATTATAAATATATTATCTAATGCTATTAAATATAATAATGGAAATAATGAGATATATATTAGAGTTTTTAAGAAAAATAATAGTATCAATATAAGTATTAAAGATAGTGGAATTGGTATACCAAAAAGTGAATACAAGAATATATTTGAACGTTTTTATAGATTAGATAAATCAAGAGGTGCTAATGAGAAAGGAGCTGGAGTAGGACTTACAATAGCAAAATCAATAGTAAATGCTCATGGAGGAGAAATAGAAGTTTATAGTGAAATTAATAAGGGTTCTGAATTTATAATAAGTTTACAAAGTTAAAATATTATATAAAAATTAAATATGTAAGTTTATAACCTAAACATAATATGGGGTATAATGAGCTTGATAACCGAGTCCTGGTAAGCATAGCATAAAGATTATTAACGAGTGGTTAAAAATTAACTATAGAAAAATATTCAGATATTGTTAGACTTAACGAATATAAAAATATTGAGTATATATAGTTTAAATTATAAGAAAGGGGGCTATATATCAAAATATAAATTATATTTTGATATATAGTAATTAATCATATGAAAAAATATAGTAAAAAAGTATTAGCAGCATCAAGTGTAATTACAGTTTTGGCTAACAATATAACTATAGCTAATGCCTCAGAATTAATTACAAGTAATGATGAATTTAATAAAAGTGTTTTATTAGAGAATCATCAAAGTACTGGGAAAAAAATATATGTTAAACAAATTCATGATGGAGTAGAAAATGGATCTGAAAGTAATCCATATAAAAGTTTTAGTACTGCTTATGAACAAGCAAAGGACGGAGATACAATTGTTTTAAATGGAAATGTAACTATTCTTGGGCAAGGAAGTGATGGAGCAGCTCCATTTATATGTAAAAAGAATATTACTATTGAAGGTATGGAAGGAACAGATGCTACATTAAACTCTAGAACTTCATTTCAATTAGAAGCGGATGTTGTACTTAAAAATTTTGCATGGTCTTTTCCAGGAGTGTCTGTAGATAATAGAGGAATATTTTTAAATGGTCATAAGTTAGTTATGAATAATGTTTCAGTTGAAAGTTCAACAGAAAAGAGTTGGCCAACAGTATATGGTAGTTCATCTGAAAGTATAAATAATAATGATTCAGAATTAGTAGTAGATAATACAACAGGAAAAAATACTATTTTTGAAAATATTTATGCTGGAAGTTATACAGGGAATTATACTGGAAATGTAACATTAAAGCTAAATAGTGGAGTTAAAATATTAGAAGATATTTATGCCAATGGAGTAAATGGTGGTGTAAATGGAAATATTAATATTAGTATTGGAGATATTTTTGCTAATAGTTTTAAGAAAGCAAGTAATCTTGGGCAAGCTAATTTAACTTTAAATAACCATAATGGTATGGCTGGAAGAACTATTTTAGGTTTTAAAGACATTACATTAAACAATAGTAGTATTAAAATAAATGATGAATCTAATTTTGATGAAGTTAATGGAAGTTTAAGTTTATTAGGAGATAGTAAATTAGATATATCAGCTAAAACAAATACATTAGATATTAAAGGTAACCTTTTAGGTGAAAATTCATCAAAGATAATTTTTTCTGAAAGTGGATCAATCAATGTAGAAGGTGCATTAAATGGAACACTTGAATTAAGAACAGAGGGAAAGGATGCACAAACTTCAGGAATGATATTAGTAGATCATAAATATATTTCTGCATCTAATAATTCTACTGGACAAGTAATGTTTAAGCCATATTGGAATCAAACAATGTATGAATTAAAGTGTGAAAATGTTGATAATAAAAAACAATGGATTACTAGAGTTACAGATAAGCCTAAATTAGATAAAGTAGAAATAGAAGGAGAAAATAGAATTGATTTAAGTAATTATAGAGAAGAAGTTTATAATTTAGTATTTAAAGATATAAATGATAATTTACTAGAATACACTCCAATATTTGATTATAAAATTTTAGGGGTAGATGGACAAGAAGTATCAGAAGATGATATGTATTTTGAAGTTTTAGAAATGCAAAATGAAATGATTATTGAAATATATAATCCAAACTTACCTGTAGGAGATTATAAAATTATACTTACAGATACTTTAACTGGTAAAGAATTTATTCATGTAATTAAATTGTATAATAATGAAGAATCAGTTGTTACATTTGATTTTAATGGTGGTCATCAAAAAGATAACGTAGATATAAATAAAGCCTATTTTTCAGTAGCAAAAGATACATTAATAAATAAAATTGATGATCCAATAAGAAACGGGTATACATTTGAAGGTTGGTATACAGATACAAACTTTACAACTGAATGGGATTTTGAAAATGATAGTGTAAAGGAAGATGACATAACATTATATGCAAAATGGACAAAAAATAGCTATGGTGTAGTATTTAACTCACAAGGTGGAAGTGAGGTAAAAGGACAAAGCGCTAAATTTGATGAAAAGATTAAAAAGCCACAAGAACCAACAAAAGCTGGATATACATTTGCTGGATGGTATAAAGAAGAGCAATGCGAAAATCCTTGGGACTTCGCAACGGATAAAGTACCAGCAAGTAATTTAACACTATATGCAAAGTGGACAAAAAATAGCTATGGTGTAGTATTTAACTCACAAGGTGGAAGTGAGGTAAAAGGACAAAGCGCTAAATTTGATGAAAAGATTAAAAAGCCACAAGAACCAACAAAAGCTGGATATACATTTGCTGGATGGTATAAAGAAGAGCAATGCGAAAATCCTTGGGACTTCGAAACAGATAAAGTACCAGCGCATAATGTAACACTATATGCAAAGTGGATTTTAAATTCTACAGAACTAAATCATGCACCAACAATAAAAGCAGAAGATAAAGTATTACAGGTTGGAGATGAATTTAATCCATTAGCAGGAGTTACAGCAGAAGATGATGAAGATGGAAAAATAGTATTAACTGAAGCAAATATAATAAAGAATACAGTAAATATGAAAGAAGCAGGAACATATGAAGTTACATATAAAGTAACAGATAGCAAAGGCGCATCAGCAGTTAAGACAATAACAGTAACAGTAAATCCAAGGATTGAACAGTTAAATAAAGTACCAACAATAAAAGCAGAAGATAAAGTATTACAGGTTGGAGATGAATTTAATCCATTAGCAGGAGTTACAGCAGAAGATGATGAAGATGGAAAAATAGTATTAACTGAAGCAAATATAATAAAGAATACAGTAAATATGAAAGAAGCAGGAACATATGAAGTTACATATAAAGTAACAGATAGTAAAGGCGCATCAGCAGTTAAGACAATAACTGTAATTGTTAAAAAAGGTAGTTCATTGGCACAAAGTATAACTATAAATAATAAAATTAATAGTTTATATGTAGGAAGTAATAAAGTATTTACTGCAATTGTAAATGCAGAGGCAGATATACAAGAAGTAGAATGGTCAGTAAATAATGAGAGCATAGCATCAATAGAAGTTACAGGAAATAGTGTTAAAGTAACAGCAAAGGCAAAGGGACAAGTAACTATAACAGCAAAAACTAAAGATGGTAGCAATAAAATTGATACTTTTACTATAAATATAGAAGAATATGAAAACAATGTAGTAGATTTTGTTACTAATATTATAGATACAAATGTTGTTTCAGCTATAACAGGTTCAGGAGAAAAAGAATCTCCATTACAAATGGAAGTACAAAATATAAGCTTAGAAAAATTTACTGGATTTTTAAATAGCATTAAAGAATTAGATGCATTATTAGAAGAAAAACGAATAGATGGAGACTTTATAGTTTATAAAATAAAAGTTAAAAACACATCATTGGTTTCAAGAGTTGTAAGAACTATTAAAAATGAATCTAATGATGAAGCATACATAGAATTAAGAATATCAAAAGAATTAGATAATGTAAGCGTATTTGAATCAAAATTAGAGGAAGTTATATCTAAAATAGATGATGAGAATAAACCAGGTGATGAGAATAAACCAGGTGATGAGAGTAAGCCAGGTGATGAAAATAAACCAGGTGATGATAACAGACCAAATAACAAAGAAAATTTAAATAATCAAATAAAAATAGAAGATAGTAAAAAAGATAAATTACCTGAAACAGGAAAAAGAAGCTTGTTAGGATATATAGGAGCATTTACTATAGCAGCAGGTAGTTTATTGTTAGGTAAAAATAAGAAAAAATAAATTTATTTTGAGAATCTAATAAAATATATTAAAGGTGATAAGGTTTATTAAAATATAGACCTTATCATTTTTTATAAAAAATAAAGTAAAAATAAATTGTATATTTCATAAATATTTCATATTTAATATATATAATATTCTTGAAGTAATTAATCTAGGAGGAATACAATATGAGTATATTTAAAAGGGCAATATTATATATAACAAGAAAAAAAGTAAAAAGTATTATTATGTTATTAATATTATTTGGTATGGCAACTGCAGTTTTAAGTGGTATTTCAATTAAAAAGGCAACAAATTTAACTAAACAAGATTTAAGTAGCCAGATAGCTAATAAATTTGAAGTTAAAGCTAATCTTGGAACAAATTTTGATGGAACAGTTCCTGAAAGTTTGATAAATAAAATTTTAAATGTAAATGGTATAAAAAGCTATGATGGAATGATTCAAGGTGCAGGTTTAGATTTTAAGGAACTTGATTATGTAGAGCCTAAAAAAAGTACAATTCAATATAAAGATGAAAGATATAATAATCTTTTTTCTGTAGAGGGACATGTTTCTACAGAACTTGATACTAAGTTTGTAAGTAAATCACTTAAATTAGTTGAAGGAAGACATATTGTTAGTACAGATAATGGAAAAGTATTAATACATAAGTCGCTAGCTGAGAAAAATAACTTAAAAGTTGGAGATATATTAAAAGCAACTAAGAGTACATTAGATTATAAAGCAACAAGTATTTCTAAAAATGAATATGAACTTGAAATTGTAGGTATTTTTGAAAGTGAAAATGATGAGAGTGTAGGAAGTAAATTAGAAATTCCAGAAAATCTTATAATATCAGATATTAATACTTTGAAAGCGTTATATAGTTACTCAGATGGAAATATTCAATATACAAATGCTGTATTTAACACAAGTAGTAATGTAGAAGATGTAATATCACAAGTTAAGAAGATTTCTGAAGATTGGAGCAAGTATACAATAGAAAAAAGTGAAGATACTTTTTTAGCTTTAAGTAAGACATTTGAGGTTTTAGATAAAATTATAAATATTGTTTTAATTGGAGCTATTATTGCAGGAGTATTAGTACTTTCATTAGTTTTAATATTCTGGATTCAAGGAAGAATTCATGAAACAGGAATATTACTTTCTATTGGCGTATCAAAATTTAATATTATATCTCAATATATTATTGAATTATTAATCATAAGTTTAATAGCTTTTGGATCATCTTATTTTTCAAGTAAAGCAATTTCACAAAATATAGGGAATGCAATAATTAATCAAGCTAGTAAACAAGCAGTGCAAGAAGTGCAAAATGGTTTTGGAGGAAATAATATAGGAAATGATTCTAATTCGTCTTTAGCAACGCGTACTATAGATGAGATTGATGTAAAGGTAGAATTTAAAGAATTAATTTATGTATATGTTATAGGAAGTGGAATTATAATTATTTCAGTATTATTATCTTCTGTGTCAATAATTAGATTAAAACCAAAGGAAATATTATCAAAAATGAGTTAGTAAATATTAAATTTAAAAAATTATAATTTCTTTTAAAATTAACAATGATTTTACATTGGATTTGTTATCATAAAAACATAGAAAGGATAACTAAAAAAAACAAGACAGTTTAAAAGTATTAAAAGAGTTAAGTTATCAGAAAAGTTTTTTAGTAAGGAAGGATGATAAATTATGAAAAGATCAGTAATATTTGGAGTAGTATCATTAGCAATAGTAGGATTACTAGGCTTTGTAGGAGGTAGAGTAAGTAATAAAGAAGTAAGCAAAGCAAATAATAAAACTACAAGTTCATATAGCAATAATGGAAATACACAGAATAATGTTGATAAAGAAATTGCAAATAGTAATTCATATAGCAATAAATATAATAATTCTTATAATAACTCAAGTAGTAGTTCATATAGCAATGAAGGAAGTGATGAGGATATTTGTTTTGAATTAAGTGAAGAAGATTTAGCAAATTTAAAAAATGGATTAGGATTAACAGTTAATGGACAAAATGTAGATATAACTGGATTTGACGAAAAATTTAGAGAAGAAGTAAAAGCTGCTGGCTTTGAATAAACAAAAAAATAAAAATATTTATAATAATATTAAAAACCCCTGTAGTATAATTATAATTTTTATATTATAATTAATAAATAACTCCATATCGAATGATATGGAGTTATTTTATTAAATAAAATAGGAGAAATTATGTTATGAGATTATTAATTGTAGAAGATGAAGCTGATATAGTACATGCTTTACAGAGAGGGTTAAAAAATGAAGGTTATGCAGTTGATGTAGCAGTTGATGGAGAAGAGGCTTTAGAATTTTTAAGTGTGAACACATATGATTTATTAGTTTTAGATATAAATCTTCCAGGTGTAGACGGATTTTATATATTAGAAAAACTTAGAGAAAGTGATATAAATACAAGAGTGATAATTGTATCCGCAAATAGAGAAATTGAAGATAGAATAAAAGGTTTAGATTTAGGGGCTAATGATTATTTAGTGAAGCCATTTGATTTTTTGGAGTTAACAGCAAGGATAAGAGCTCTTCTAAGAAGAGAATTTGCTAGTAAACCTTCAATTATAAATGAAGGAAAATTATCCATAGATTTATCGAAACATAAGGTTACATATGATGATGAAGCTATTAATTTAACACTAAAAGAATATTCACTTTTAAAATATTTAGTTCAAAATAAAGATAAAATTATAAGCTCAGAAGAATTAATAAATCATGTTTGGGATGAAAATGCAGATCCTTTCACAACAGTAATAAGAGTTCATGTATATTCTCTTAGAAAAAAATTAACAGCTGTTAGTGGCAATGAAAATATGATTAAAACTATTAAGGGAGTAGGATATTTATTTGGAGGAGACACTAGTGAATAATATAAAGATAAAATTAAAATGGAAGCTTACATTATTTACTATATTAATAATGACAATAACTAGTGGAATTCTTGTTTTTAGTATTAATTATGATGTAAGGCATACAGTTCCACAGTTAAAAGGAGTAATTAATTCAAATACAGGAGATGTTAAAATAGATTTAAATAGTGATTTTAAAGCTGAAATTGATAATATATCAATAGAATCTGCTATAGAGGAAACAACATCAAGAATTTACTGGCTTTCAATAACAACATTTATTTTAGTAGTAATAATTGGAGGTATGTGCACTTATTTTGTAGTAAATAATGCTTTAATTCCAATTGTGGAATTAAATAAAAATATAAAAAAAATAAATGAGGATAATTTAACCTCTAACTTAAGTGTTAAAGGCCCTAATGATGAAATTAAAGAACTTACAATTTCTTTTAATAAAATGATAGCAAAATTAGAAAATGCTTTTACATCCCAAAAGAGATTTAATTCTAGCGTGGCCCATGAATTAAAAACGCCATTAGCTGTGATTAAAACTAATATAGATGTTTTAAAAAGAAGCAATTGTAAAAGCATAGAAGAATATGATAAAACATTAGCAATTGTAGAAAAATCAATATTAAAGATGAACTTAATAATAGAAACAATGTTAGATATAATAAAGCAAGAAAATGCACCTTTAAATGAAAGTGTTAGTATAAGTGAAATATTAGAAGATATAGTAGATGACTTGGATATTATTGCTGATAAAAAAAATATACAATTAAAATTAAATACAAATAATATAAAGAGTAAAATAAAGGGAAATGAAATTATGTTATATAGAGCATTTTATAATGTAATTGAAAATGCTATTAAATATAACAAAATTAATGGAACTGTAAATATATTATGTAGTGAGGATTATAATATTATTAAAGTAAAGATTATAGATACTGGAAAAGGTATAAAAGAAGAGGAGTATGAAGAAATTTTTAAACCTTTTTATAGATGTGAAGGAATTAATACATATTCAGATAATGGAGTTGGACTAGGATTATCATTAACTCAATCAGTTATAAAACTTCATGGTGGGGAAATTAAAGTAAAAAGTAAACTAAATGAAGGAACAGAATTTAATTTAATTTTGCCATATATATCATAAATTAAACTTTAATAATTATATTTTATGAGGTGAAGAAATTTGAAAGTTAATATATTAATAGTTGAAGATGAAGTGGATATAAGAGAAGGGGTAAGTGAATACTTATCAGAAGTTGGTTACAATGTTATAAGTGCTGAAGATGGAATGCAAGCAATAGAAATATTTAATAAAAATAAATTTGATTTAGTAATTTTAGATATAATGTTACCAAAAGCCAATGGATTTATTGTGTTAAATAAAATTAGAGAAGAAAGTAATGTTCCTGTAATTATGCTAACAGCAATGAGTGATGATTATACTCAAATTATGAGTTTTGATGAAAAAGCAGATGACTATATTACAAAACCATTTTCAATAATATTGCTACATAAAAGAATAGAAGCTTTACTTAGAAGAAGATTAAAAGATGATGAAAGTAAAAAATGGTATTATAAAGATATTGAAATTGATTTTGAAGGATATTCAGCAAAAAAGAACGGTAACAATATAGATTTAAAACCTAAAGAAATAAAATTATTGGAATTATTATTAAAATATAGTGGAAAAGTTTTAACAAGAACTCAAATATTAGATAATATATGGAATATTGAAGAATCACCAAATGATAGGGTAATTGATGTATATATTAAAAATATTAGAAAAAAATTAGAGTTGGATTGTATAATAACAGTTAAAGGAATTGGATATAAATTTGAGGAGATGTAATGAAAAAATTAAAATTATTTTCAAAGACATACATATTTACAATGGCTTTAATAAGTATGATAATTATAATTTCACATATTTTAATATACTTAGGATTGCCAAAGGTATACATAAGTAATAAAGAAAAAGAAAGCGATAATATTATTGAAGATTTAATTAAAGAAATAAATAAAGTTGATGCTGATATAGAAAAGTCATTTAAATTAGCTAAAAATTTTTCAGAAAAGTATAATATTAAAATTTCATTAACATTAAATGAAGAAAAGAGAACTTTTCAAGGACATGAAGATGTTGATATATATTTAGATCAAAATTCAGTTAGTGATGAAACAATAGTACTTCCAGATATAAAAAGTGATAGTATTATAAAAGATTATGAAGAAGGTATCACAGGTTCTAAAAGTGAAGAGGATTTTAATCAATATATTAATATAAATAATTCATCAATAATAAAAAGTAAAAGCTTTAAGACAATAAATGATATAAATGGTAATATACAAATGGCCATGGATTTAGAGTCATTTACAGAAACTAGAGACGTTATATTAAAAATATTACCATACTCTATTTTAGTAAGCTTATTTATAGCATTAATAGCATCATATATATATTCTAAAAAAATTACAACTCCAATAAAAGAAATTTGTGATGTTACAAAAGAAATGGAAAACTTAAATAAGAGAGCTTTTTGCAAAGTAGAAACGGAAGATGAAATAGGTATATTAGCATATAACATAAATAATTTATATGAAAATTTATTAAATACAATTGTATCATTAGAAGAGGAAATAGAAAATGTAAGTAAATCTGAAAAAATTAAAGTGGATTTTTTAAGAAGTGCATCACATGAACTTAAAACACCGTTAATGAGTATGCATATAATGCTTGAGAATATGATACTTGGTGTTGGAAAGTATAAAAATCATGATATATATTTAGAAAAATGTAAGGAAGTAGTAAATCAATTAAGTAAGATGGTACAAGAAATTTTAGATACTTCAAGGCTTAATACTCTAGATAATAAAAATGAAAAGATAATAGATTTATCACAAATAGTAAATGAAATAGTAGATACATATAAATTAATAGCTAAATCAAGACAAATTAATATTAATATTAATTTAGAAGATTCTTTTAATATTAGTATAGATGAAAAATTATTTACAAAAGCTATTTCTAATATTATTTCTAATGCAGTAAATTATACTGATGAAGGAAAAGAAATAAGAATTTATATAAAAAATAATAAACTTATTATAGAAAATGACTGTACACCTATTTCTAATGAGCATTTAGAACATATTTTTGAAGCATTTTATAGAGTTGAGTTTGATAGAAATAAGAGTAGTGGTGGAAATGGATTAGGATTATATATAGTTCAGCAAATATTGACAATTACCAAATTAACTTATTCATTTAAACCAATTAAAAATGGAATGAAATTTGAAATAGATTTTAATAATAAAAATATTATTTAAGTAAAAAGAGCTGTCGCACTAAAAAATATATATACATTGTTATTTAATTTCATAAATATTTCATATTACATTGATAAAATGTGATTAAGTTAAGTGAGGAGGAAAAAACAATGAATGTATTTAAAAGAGCAAGATTATATATAACAAGAAAAAAAATGAAAAGTCTTATTATGTTATTTATATTATTTGGAATAGCAACAGCTGTTTTAAGTGGGATTTCAATTAAAAAAGCTGCAACTATAGCAAAGGAAAATTCTATTAAAGATATAGACAATAGATTTGAGGTTCAATCTAATTTTGCATCAAACTTGGATGATTCTGTTCCAGAAAGTTTGGTTAATAAAATTTCAAAGGTAGATGGAATTAAAGGATATGATGGAGTAATTCAAGGAGCTGCATTAGATTTTAAAAATCTTAATCATATAGATGCAGAAAAGAATGTAGTTCAATATAAAGATGATTCTGAATATGAAAAACTTTTTACAGTAGAAGGTCATACATCTACAGAGTTTGATACTAAATTTATAAGTAAATCATTTAAGCTGGTAGAAGGAAGACATATTGTTGAAAGTGATAAAAACAAAGTATTAATTCATAAGGCTTTAGCTGAAAAGAATAATTTAAAAGTTGGAGATAAAATAAAAGGAACTAAAAATAATGTTGATTATAATGTATCTTCAATGTCACCAGATGAATATGAATTTGAAATTGTAGGAATATTTGAAAGTGCAAATACTGAAAGATCAGGACATAAAACAGAGCTTTCAGAAAATCTTATAATATCAGATATGTACACTTTAAAAACTTTATATGGATACTCTGATGGAAATATTAAGTATACAAATGCTATATTTAACACAAGTGATAAAGCTGAAAATGTATTGCCAAAGGTTAAGCAAATTTCAGCTGATTGGAATAAATACACAATAGTAAGAAGTCAAGATACATTCTTAGCTTTAACTAAGTCATTCGATACTTTAGGTAAGATTGTAAATATAATTTTAGTTGGAGCATTTGTAGTAGGAGTAGTTGTATTATCATTAATTTTAGCGTTTTGGATTCAAGGAAGAATTCATGAAACTGGAATATTACTTTCAATTGGAGTATCAAAGTTTAATGTTATTTCACAATATATTATTGAATTATTACTTATAAGTGTATTAGCTTTCGGAGCATCATATTTTTCAAGTAAGGTAATTTCACAAAATATAGGTAATGCAATAGTTAATCAAGCAAGTAAACAAGCTGTACAAGATGTTGAAAGTGGATTTGGAGGATTTAACTTAGGAAATGATCCTAATAGTAACTTGCTAACTCATACTGTAAGTGAAATTGATGTAAAAGTAGATGCTAAAGAAGTAGTTTATGTGTATATTTTAGGAACTGGTATTATAATAATTTCAGTATTACTATCATCAGCATCAATAATTAAATTAAAACCAAAAGAAATATTATCAAAAATGAGCTAGGAGGGAGATAAATGTCAATTTTAGCATTAAATAAAGTAAATTATTCATATAAAAATGGAAAAAGTGTTTTAAGCGATGTAAGTATGGAATTTGAAAAAGGTAAATTTTACACTATATTAGGTGTTTCAGGTTCAGGAAAATCAACATTATTATCATTATTAGCTGGATTAGATGAGCCGAAAAGTGGAGCAGTTCTCTATAATAATGAGGATATAAAAATAAAGGGATATGAGAAACATAGAAAAAATAATATTTCGTTAATTTTTCAAAATTATAATTTAATAGATTATATGACACCACTAGAAAATTTAAAAATAGTTAATCCAAAAGCTGATAAATCAATATTAAATGATTTAGGATTAAAAGATGATGAAATTAATAGAAATGTATTACAATTGTCAGGAGGACAGCAACAACGTGTAGCTATTGCAAGAACATTAGTTGCAGATTCGCCAGTAATATTAGCAGATGAGCCTACAGGAAATTTAGATAGTGGAACAGAGGATGAAATTATAGAAATATTAAAAACAAGTGCACATAAGCATGGAAAATGTGTAATAGTTGTTACCCATAGTAAGGAATTAGCTAAGAAATCAGATGTTATACTTGTATTAAAGAATAAGAAGTTAACTATGTAATATATATAAAGACTACATTGAATTAATAATTTAATGTAGTCTTTATTTTGTTATTTGTATAATAAACTATTTAAGTAAAATATTGACATAAATGATAAAATAAGATAATATTTTTCTTGAGTATAGTTTTCAAATTTGAATATGTTAATAATTTGTGGAGGAATGAAAATGTTAGAAAAAGAACAATGGGAAGGCTTTGAAGGTCGATTATGGAAAGAAGAAATCAATGTAAGAGATTTCATTCAAAAAAATTATAAACCATATGATGGTGATGAAAGTTTTCTTGCAGCTCCGACAGATGCTACAAACAAACTTTGGAGCAGATTACAAGAACTACAAAAGGAAGAAAGAGCTAAGGGTGGAGTACTTGATATGGAAACTGAAGTAGTTTCTAGCCTTACATCTTATGGTCCAGGGTATATTGATGAATCTTTAAAAGAACTTGAAAAAATTGTTGGTCTTCAAACAGACAAGCCTTTAAAAAGAGCTTTTATGCCATATGGCGGTATAAAAATGGCTGAACAATCCTGTGAAAATTATGGATATAAAGTAAATGCAGAATTACACAAAATTTTTACTGAATATCATAAAACTCATAATCAAGCAGTATTTGATGCTTATACACCAGAAATGAAAAAAGCACGTCATAGTCATATAATTACAGGACTTCCTGATACTTATGGGCGTGGACGTATTGTTGGAGATTACAGAAGAGTTGCTCTTTATGGTATAGATCATCTTATAGAAGAAAAAACTAACGATTTTAATAATTGTGGCGATGGTACTATGACAGATGATATTATTCGTTTAAGAGAAGAAATTACAGAACAACGTAGAGCACTTGAAAATATGAAAAAAATGGCTGAAAGCTATGGATATGATATATCACAACCAGCAAAAGATGCTAAGGAAGCAGTTCAATGGTTATATTTTGGATACTTAGCTGCAATAAAAACTCAAAATGGTGCAGCTATGTCAATAGGGCGTGTATCTACATTTCTTGATATATATATTCAAAGAGATTTAGATAAGGGAGTTATTACAGAAAGAGAAGCTCAAGAATTAATTGACCATTTAACAATGAAATGTAGAATGGTTAAATATGCAAGAATAACATCTTATAATGAATTATTTTCAGGCGATCCTTCATGGGTTACTATTGGATTAGCAGGTATAGGTGTTGATGGACGCCATATGGTAACAAAGAATGACTATCGTTTCCTTCACACATTAGAAAATATGGGACCTGCACCAGAGCCAAATATTACTGTATTTTATTCTTCTGCACTTCCTGAAAATTTTAAGAAGTATGCAGCTAAGATTTCAGTAGAAACAAGTTCTATTCAATATGAAAATGATGATGTTATGAAACCAGTATGGGGAGATGATTATTCAATTTGTTGTTGTGTATCAGCTACTCAAACAGGGAAGGAAATGCAGTTTTTTGGAGCTAGAGCTAATTTAGCTAAATGTTTACTTTATGCAATAAATGGTGGTATTGATGAAAAATCAGGTAAACAAGTTGGACCAGAATATAAGGGAATAACTTCTGAATATCTTAATTATGATGAAGTTATTGCAAAATATGAACAAATGAGTGATTGGCTTGCAGGTCTTTATGTAAATGTTCTAAATTTAATTCAATATATGCATGATAAATATTATTATGAAGCAGCAGAAATGGCTCTTATTGATACAGATGTAAGACGTACATTTGCCACAGGTATTGCAGGATTCTCACATGTAATAGATTCTCTTTCGGCAATTAAGTATGCTAAAGTTAAGACAATACGTAATGAAGCAGGCATTGTTACAGATTATGAAATTGAAGGGGATTTCCCTAAATACGGTAATGATGATGAGAGAGCTGATGAAATAGGTGTATATGTTCTTAAGTCATTCCTTGACAAAATCAAGAAGAGACACACATACAGAAATTCTGAACCAACAACATCAATTCTTACTATAACATCTAATGTAGTATATGGTAAATATACAGGTAATATGCCAGATGGACGTGAAGCTTGGACTCCACTTTCACCAGGAGCAAATCCATCTTATGGAGCAGAAAATAATGGATTGCTTGCTTCATTAAATTCTGTAGCTAAATTACCATATGAATGGGCTTTAGATGGTATTTCAAATACACAAACAATTAACCCAACAGCACTTGGTCATGATAAAGAAGAACAAGCTGATAAACTTGTACAAGTATTAGATGGATATTTTGAACAAGGATCACATCATTTAAATGTTAACGTATTTGGTGTTGAAAAATTAAAAGATGCTATGGAACATCCTGAAAAAGAAGAATATGCTAACTTTACCATTCGTGTATCAGGTTATGCAGTTAAATTTATAGATTTAACAAGAGAACAACAACTTGATGTTATTTCTAGAACATGCCATGCAGAAATTTAATTTGAATAAAAATATAGCAAAAATTCATTCAATAGAAACTTTTGGATCTGTTGATGGACCTGGAGTGCGTTTTGTTGTTTTTTTAAATGGCTGTCATATGAGATGCAAGTTTTGTCACAATCCTGATACTTGGGATATTAATGGTGGTGAGGAGAGAACTGCTGATGAGCTTTTGACTCAAGCTTTAAAATATAAAACTTATTGGAAAAGTGGAGGAGGCATTACAGTGAGTGGGGGTGAGCCACTTATCCAAATAGATTTCTTAAATGAATTTTTTAAAAAGGCTAAGGCTAAAGGTGTTCACGTAACATTAGATACGTCTGGAAATCCATTTACAAGAGAAGAGCCTTTCTTTAGCAAGTTTAAGGAGCTTATGAACGTAACTGATCTTGTAATTTTGGATATTAAAGAAATAGATGAATCTAAGCATAAAAAACTTACAGGATGGAGTAATTTAAATATTCTTGATATGGCTAAGTATTTATCAGAAATTAACAAACCAGTATGGATTCGTCATGTATTGGTACCAGGTGGAAGTGATAATGATGAAGAATTGATAAGACTTAATGAATTTATCAAGACTTTAAGCAATGTAGATCGTGTAGAAGTAATTCCTTATCATGACCTTGGAATTTTTAAATGGGAGAAACTTGGTATTGCTTATCCTTTAATTAATGTAAAACCACCTACTAAAGAGAGGGTAGAAAATGCTAAAAAGCTTCTTTATACAAGTGAATATAGAGGATATTTATCACGATAAATAATATCATGCAACATATAAACCCATGAAAATCAAACTTTTGATTTTCATGGGTTTGTTTTATCTTAATAATAAATGAATGAATAATGTCTTAGTAGAGAATACTAAGTTTATCTGATAATTAAAAAATAATAATAGAAAAATTATTTTAAGAAATTAGGATAGATTTATAGATTTTTTAATTTAAGATAAAATTTACTTTGGAGGAGATAAAAATGTGTACAGCGTTAACGTTATCAACTAAAGATGGTTATAATTTATTTGGTAGAAATATGGATTTGGCATATTCATTTAATCAAGCAGTAACATTAGTTCCTAGAAATTATGAGTATAGAGATAGAGTTACTGGTGAGATGAGAAAAAATAAATATGCAATATTGGGTATGGCAAGCGTTATAGATGACTATCCAGCTTTTGCAGATGCATTTAATGAAAAGGGATTAGGATGTGCAGGTCTTAATTTCCCAGGATATTTTTACGCAGAGGAAAATAAAGTTCCTGAAAAGAAAAATATAGCACCATATGATTTGATGCCATGGATATTATCAAATTTTTCAACTGTAGATGAAGTATTAAATGAAATTAAAAATATAGAATTAGTGGCAGTTCCAATTAATGAAAAAACACCTATACCAACTCTTCACTGGATAGTTGCAGATACAAATGGAAAGTCTATAGTTATAGAAAAAACAAAAGAAGGACTTAAAACTTATGATAATCCAATTGGAGTTTTAACTAATTCACCAACATTTGACTGGCATCTAACTAATTTAAATGAATATATGAAGACTACACCTATTCAACCTGAAAATGTAAAATGGGTAGAAAAAGAATTAAAACCATTAGGAGTAGCTATGGGTACAAAAGGATTACCAGGAGGTCTTTCTGGAGTTGATAGGTTTGTAAGAATAGCATATTTAAAATCAAAATTTCAGGTGGCAGAAGATTTACTATCTGGAGTAAGTCAATTCTTACATATGTTAAATAATGTAGCAATGCCTAGAGGTGCTGTCATCAGTGAAGGTTCAGATGATATAACCTTATATTCTTCTTGTATGTGTCAGCAAAAAGGTATTTATTTTTATTCAACATATAACAATAATGGGGTAAGTGCTGTTGATATGAATAAAGAAGATTTAGATGCTAAAGAAATTAAAAGATTTGATTATATAGATACATTAACTGTAAAATATCAAAATTAAATTATATAAAAAATATCTATTAAAACAGATTTTCATAGTAATAAATTTACTATGGAAATCTGCTTTATTATTTAACATATAATTTTTATATAAAAATAGATATAGAAAAAATATATATGTTATTATATATAAGACATAAGAATAAGGAGGAAGTATTAACATTATTGTATTAAGAGCTATATGTTAAGAAAGTTAAAATGATAAAGTGGGGAATAATAGGACCAGGTGCTATAGCACATAAATTTGCCAATGAAATAGATAATACGGAAAAAGGAAAATTGATTTCTGCTTATGGAAGAAATGAAGAAAAGGTAAAGAACTTTGCTAAGGAATATGATTTATCAACATATTATACTAATTTAGATGAATTTTTAAATAACAAAGAAATAGATGCTGTTTATATAGCTACACCTCATAGCAATCATAGAGAGTTTGCCATAAAATGTATTAAAGCTGGAAAGCATGTATTATGTGAAAAACCATTTTCATATAATTATGAAAGTAGTAAAGAAATCATTGAACTTGCTAAAGAAAAGAATGTTTTTATTATGGAAGCATTATGGACTTTATTTTTACCAGCAGTTAAAAAGGCGAAATATTGGCTTGAAGAAGGTAAAATTGGTAAAGTAAAAATGATAACTGCTAACTTTGGTTTTAAAAGTGAAGAGGATTTAAATTCAAGATTATATAATCCAGAGCTAGCAGGGGGAGCACTTTTAGATGTAGGAATTTATACAATATTAATTGCTAATTACATCACCAATGATTTACCAGTAGCAATAAATGCTTCGGCAGTAATGACTAAAACAAATGTGGATGAAACTTCTATGATAAGTTTAAAATATAGCAATGGAGAAGTAGCATCATTAACATGTTCAATTGCTTGTGACACAGATAATTCTGCTGTTATTTATGGCGAAAAGGGAAAAATTCTTCTGCCAGCATTTTCAGGAGCAAAAGAAGCTTATTTATATAATAATGAGGGCTTAGTAGAAGAATTTTTAGATTCATATAATGGTGAAGGTTATAAGTATGAAATAGAAGAAGCTAATAACTGTATACTTTCAGGTAAATTAGAAAGTGAAAGGGCATCATATAAAACAACTTTAGAATTAGCTAAAATAATGGATGAGGTTAGAAAGCAAATTAATCTTGTATATCCATTTGAATAAATTGAAATCAGGAAGGTATTAACATATAGAAAATAAAAAAACAGGAAAGTATGTATACTTTCTTGTTTTTTATGTATTTAAATATTAACAACAATGAATTTAAAAATAATTTTAATTATTGAATTGACTTTAAAGAAAAAAAGTATAATATTGAATTATGATAATAATTTTTGTTAGTTTATCCATAGATAAACTAACAAAACAGATTACCATAAGATATACAGTGACATATTAATTGAAAAATGAATTAATAATGTAATTTGTAAGAAGCAATTTAAAATCTAAAAAGAGGTGAACTTATGAATAAATTTACTGAACAAGCAAATTTAATGAAAGAAGAAATTATAGGTTACAGAAGAACAATTCACAGTAATCCAGAGGTCGGACAAGAATTACCAAAAACTAAAAAATATGTTATGGATAAATTAGTTGAATTTGGATATTCTCCTGAAGAAATTTGTGAAAGTGGAATAGTAGCTACAATTAAAGGAAACAAACCAGGAAAAACTTTTTTATTAAGAGCAGATATGGATGCACTTCCTATAGCTGAAAAAACTTCATGTGACTTTAAGTCTACTAATGGATGCATGCATGCATGTGGACATGATATGCATACAGCAATGTTATTAGGAGCAGCAAGATTACTTAAAGAAAATCAAGATGAGATAGAAGGAACTATTAAATTAGTTTTTCAACCTGATGAAGAAGGATTTACTGGTTCTAAAAAAATGATAAAGGCAGGGGTACTTGAAAATCCTAAAGTTGATGCAGCTTTAGCAATGCATGTTCATTCAGGAACACCTTCAAATGTTGTATTATGTGGTTTAGGAACTAGTATTGCAGGGTGTAATAGATTTAGAATTGTTGTAAAAGGAAAAGGATGTCATGGAGCTATGCCAGAAACAGGAATAGATCCAATCAATATAGCTGCACATATCTATTTAGCAATTCAAACTATTTTAACTAGAGAAATATCAGCTACTGAATCAGCTGTTGTTACAATAGGTAAATTTGTAGGTGGAGATGTACCAAATGTAATACCTGAAGAAGTTGTTATGGAAGGAACTATAAGAAGTTTAGATAAAGAAGTAGGGGAATTTATTTTTGATAGAATGAATGAAATAGTTACTTCTACAGCTAAAATGCTTAGAGGAGAAGCTGAATTGATAGAGTTATCATCTGTACCACCATTAGCAAATAATGATGAATTAGCTCATGAACTTACTGGTTATATGAAAGATATAGTTGGAGAAAAAGCAGTTGTTTTATTTGAGCAAGGTGGAATGGGTTCAGAAGATTTTGCTTCTTATTCATATGAGGTTCCAAGCGTATATATTATGTTAGGAGCTGGTACAAAGCAAGAAAATAGTTTATATGGAGAAGCTATGCATAATGAAAAGGTAGTTTTCAATGAGGATATATTACCTACAGGAGCAGCTATACATGCATATAGTGCTATAATGTGGCTAAAAAATAATAAATAATTAAAATTAATAAATCCAGATATACTTAAATAATTGTATATCTGGATTTTTAATATATTATGTGGAGGATTTGACATTGATAAAACAGAGTTTTATAATTAATTGGAAAAAATAGTAAATGGGGTGATGTAATATGTTAAGTTTTATTAAGACAGCACTAGTAACTATAATAATTTCGTTTATTTCGGGGGTATTATTAGATTATTATAGGAATTATGCACCTAGAATATTATGCAGTATGGGAAGAAACAAGAGTATAAGAAAAAATAGTAAAAAGGTTAAAGTATATTCCCTTATTATTAAAAATATTTCCAAAAAAACTATTCATAATTTAAATGTCAATATTGCAGCTAAATGTAATACTTTAAAGCTTCATAATACAAAGATAACTAATGGATTAAGATTTGATATTGATGATGAAAATAACATGTTTAATATAACAATACCATTTCTAAGTCCTAATGATGGATTAATGACAAAAATAATTTTGGAGGGTGATGAAGAAAGTAACGAGAGACCAATTATTAATTTAAAATCACCAGAAAATTTTAAGCAGATAGATTCCTATAAGAATAAACCGCAAGAAAATGATCACATAATTATAGATCATATAAATAATTTCTTTGAAAAAGTCTTTTATAATAATAGAAAGATAATCTTAGGAATTGTGACCTTAGCAATATTAGTATTTATGGGGATATTAGCAGGTGAATATTATAGTAACACCATCAATAATGGCAACAAGTTATATCAAAAAGCAGGTAGTGGAAGTACTACGCCAAGTTCCAATGGTAGTAAAGATGCTTCAAGTATAAATGAAAGCAGTTATACTGAAGATTCAGCAGTGGATAGTGAAAACTATGGTAGCGAAGTGCAAAAGCAAACAGGTGAAGAAGAGCCAACAAGCAATTATCCAACTACCACATATAATCAGGAAAATGGCTATAATAATAGTACAAATACAACAGAACAGGGAAATTTGAATCCTTATGACTCACAAGGAGAAGGTACAACAACAGATACAACCACTAATAATGAAGGAACTACATCCACAGGAGACAATACAGATAGCAGTAATGATACAACTTCCACTACTGATACATTGGAGAATAACAACACAACAGAAGATGCTACTAGTGATGGTGGGACAACAGAAGACCAAGGAGGAGAAAATGGCGATACCACATCATCAGGTGGAACTACTGGTGATGTAGGTAACACAAGTACTCCTAATGAAATAAGTGAAACTTACAATCTATTCATAAATTAGAAATAAAATTTATGTTGAAATTTGCAGAAAAGGTGTTATAATAAATTCATAAACAACCTGAGATGTACGGAAAAGTAGCTTATTATATTCAACCTACATTACTTTGACGGGATTTGCGATATATTTATAGATATTGGACTTCAGTAATTTGTAATAAGTATTTAATTTATTACAGCAGAAGATAATAGAAGCAAATTGAGCGAAGCCCACCTGCGAGACGCAGGTTATGAATATATAAGTGAACGGCATGTTGGGCTATTAAATAGTTTATATATAATTTGCAAAAATTATATCAGATAAAATGTGTAAATCTATATAATAGATTTACACATTTTTTTTGTTAATAATATATTATAGTTGTTCTCATTCACTAAGTGTTAATGAGGAAAGGGCAAATAAGTTTTTATGAATTTGAGGTTTTATGGTATCTACTGCAATTACATCTTCTTTTTTATAAGTGTTTCTAAGTTAATACTGATAATTTTATTAATATAATCATCACTCATGGTACCCTACTCCTTAGTAAAAATATATATAATATATCATATGAAAGATACTAGATGAATGTTATGTAAATTTTATATTAAGTAAGGGAGTTAATTAATGGTAATTAAAAATTGTAAAATTATATATCAAGATAAAATTGAAGAAGGATCAATATTAATTAAAGATGGTAAAATAGAAAAAATAAATCCAGAAGATTTTAAAGGAGAGGTTTTAGATGCTAAAGGTTTATACCTTTCTCCAGGATTTATAGATGTACATATACATGGTGCTGGTGGATATGATACTATGGACGGTACAGTAGAAGCTCTCAATACTATAGCGAAGGTAATAGTGGAGCATGGAACTACATCCTTTTTACCAACAACAATGACTGTATCAACGGAAGAGATTAATAAAGCCATGAAGGTCATTAAGAAACTAAAAGAAGAAGGAACAGATGGAGCAAATGTTCTAGGTGCACACTTAGAAGGACCATTTATCAGTCCAAAAGCCATTGGTGCTCAAAATCCTAATTTCCTTTTAAAACCATCCATAGAATCATATGAAAAAATAGTTGATGGATGCAGTGATGCTGTTGTATCACTTACCTTGGCACCGGAAGTTGAAGGAGCTAAGGAACTTATAGAGTATACCACATCTAAAGGTGTAGTTTGCTCATTAGGACACACAAAAGCTACTTATGAGGAAGTAATAGAAGGAATCAACTGCGGAATTAGCCATTCAACGCATTTATATAATGCAATGACAGGCTTTAACCATAGAGAGCCAGGATGCGTAGGAGCAATATTTGATACTGATATTGCAACAGAAACAATAGCTGATGGGATTCATATTTCATATCCAGCATTAAAGCTAGCTTATAAGGTTAAAAGCACTGATAAAGTAATGTTAGTAAGCGATTCAATGATGGCTTGCTGCATGAGAGATGGCTGTTATTCTTTAGGAGGCCAAGATGTTGAAGTGATAAATGGTGCTGCCAGACTTAAAAATGGAGCCTTAGCTGGTTCAGTTTTAACCATTGATAAAGCTGTTGCCAATGTATATAAAAATTGCGGAATACCTTTATATGAAGCAGTAAAGATGGCCACATATAATCCAGCAAAACATTGTAATGTTCATGGCTATAAAGGTTCCATAAAAGAAGGTTATGATGCAGATTTATTGTTATTTGATGAAGATATAACAATAAAAAAAGTATTTGTTAAAGGAAAAGAAGTATTGCTATAGTTACTTCAATGAGCTAAGCCTTGTCTTTTTTGTATGAAAAATTAGTATATTAAGCTTTATTTTATATTATAGAATATTTACATTTGCCTATGGTACAATTATTTGGAAAGTTTTAGAAAAGGTTAGCTAGTCTAGCAAGGTAAGGATGGGAGGTTAACATATGTCAGAAATAACTAAAAGAGCTTTTGCAAGTTCATTGAAAAAGATGTTAGCAAAAAGACCATTGGAGAAGATAAGGGTTATAGATATTACAGAAGATTGTGGGGTAAACCGTCAGACTTTTTATTATCATTTTAAAGATATATATGATTTGTTAGAATGGGTATATACCAATGAAGCCACTAAAGCTTTAGGAGGAAAAAAGACATACGAAACATGGAAACAAGGGTTTAAGCAGATATTTCAATATATTTTGAATAATAAAGAATTTGTCTTAAGTACTTTTAATTCTGTCAGCAGAGAATACCTAGAAAGATATTTATATAATGAAGTATATTTATTATTAATTGGTGTAGTAGAGGAAAAGGCAAAGGGCATCCCTGTTAGAGAAAAAGATAAATCCTTTATAGCGGATTTTTACAAGTATGCCTTTGTTGGAATTGTTTTAGATTGGATTAGGACTGGTATGAAAGAAGAAGCAGATGAAATCATTGAAAGGTTGAATAAACTTATATGCGGCAATATGGAAGAAGCATTGGAAAGGTATAGGACTGACAAGACGTATTCATATAAGAAATAAGATTAAATTAGACAAATGCTAGCATTTGTCTAATTTTTTTACATTTTTATGAATATGGATAAATATTAGACAGAGGAAAGATACTGTCTATATAAAAGAACATTAATGAGCAGTACTATGAATTTATAAAGAAAATAAATAATTGAGATAGATAAATATTGGGAGGCAATTATATGTATTATAGCAATGGAAATTATGAAGCATTTGCTAGACCAGAAAAACCAGCAGATGTAGAAAGAAAATCAGCATATTTAGTGGGAGCAGGATTAGCTTCACTAGCGGCAGCATGTTTTTTAGTTAGAGATGGTCAAATGAAAGGTGAGCATATTCATATTTTAGAAGAGGGGAGCCTTCCAGGTGGTGCCTGTGATGGTATTAAAGATAATGAAAGAGGCTTTATAATTCGTGGTGGACGTGAAATGGAAAATCATTTTGAGTGTTTATGGGATTTATTTAGATCAATACCTTCTTTAGAAATAGAAAATGCATCAGTTCTTGATGAATATTATTGGTTAAATAAGAAGGATCCCAATTATTCATTAATGAGAGCAACTGTTAATAGAGGTGAAGATGCTCATACTGATGGTAAGTTTGGTTTAAGTGATAAAGCTGCATTAGAGATAGTGCATTTATTTTTTACTAAAGATGAGGATTTATATGATGTAAAGATCAAAGATGTTTTTAGTAGTGACTTCTTTCAATCAAATTTCTGGTTATATTGGAGGACTATGTTTGCCTTTGAGGATTGGCATAGTGCGTTAGAAATGAAGTTATATATACAAAGATTTATCCATCATATTGGTGGGCTACCAGATTTTAAAGCTTTAAAATTTACTAAATATAATCAATATGAATCATTGATTTTACCGATGATAAAATATTTAGAAGCTCATGAGGTACATTTTCAATATAATACTACTGTTACAAATGTGCTATTTAAGAAAGAAGGTAGTAAAAAAGTAGCTAGTAAAATAATATGTACTCATAATGGAGAAGAGGAAAGTATTGATTTAGTTGAAGATGATCTTGTTTTTGTTACAAATGGAAGTTGCGTAGAAAATTCTACTTATGGTGATAATGATCATGCACCAGTTTTGAATACTAAAGAAGGTGGCTGTTGGAGGTTATGGAGAAACATTGCAGCACAAGATAAGTCTTTTGGAAATCCGGATAAATTCTGTACTAACATAAAAGAGACAAATTGGGAATCAGCCACAATAACAACTTTAGATGAAAAGATTCCTCCATATATAGAGAAAATATGCAAGCGCAATCCGTTTAGTGGTAAGGTTGTTACCGGAGGTATAATAACTGTTAAGGATTCATCTTGGTTAATGAGTTATACATTAAATAGACAACCTCATTTCAAAGCACAAAAAGACAACCAATTAGTAGTATGGTTATACGGATTATTTACAGATGTGCCAGGAGATTTTATCAAGAAGCCAATGAAGGAATGTACTGGCTATGAAATTACTCAGGAATGGCTATATCATTTAGGTGTACCAGAAGATCAAATTGCAGAAATGGCCAAGCATTCAGCAAATTGTGTTCCATGCATGATGCCATATGTTACTGCTTTCTTTATGCCAAGAACTGCAGGGGACAGGCCTAAGGTTGTACCAGAAGGTTGTGTAAACTTTGCCTTCTTAGGACAATTTGCAGATACAGTAAGAGATACAGTATTCACCACAGAATATTCTGTGAGGACAGCAATGGAAGCTGTTTATACATTGCTTAATGTTGACCGTGGAGTTCCAGAAGTATTCGGCTCTTGTTATGATATTAGAGTGCTTCTAGATTCAACTTCAAAGATGATGGATGGAAAGAAGCTAACAGATATAAAACTACCTCTATCAGCATCAATAGCACAAAAGACTATGATGAAGAAGGTTTCAGGAACAGTTATTGAAGAATTGTTAAAGAAATATAATTTAATATAGAAAAGATAAGCTGTAATAATGAAAACATTTATAAAAATATCATCAATATTTTTATAAATGTTTTTTAACGCTTAGGAAAGTATAAAATTTTTCAG
>ULYJ01029026.1_pt1 | contig 53559 bp, 40 predicted proteins | sample 1962111 | NCBI WGS metagenome assembly ULYJ01 (sample SAMEA4835861, study PRJEB28245) | human gut metagenome | biome: gut microbiome; material: fecal sample | place: Denmark | collected 2008
CTCCAGATTTTGCAAAATCGCTTTCGCACATCAAAATGCAAAGGTATTCATGTCGATAAAACCGTTATAAATAAACGATTCTTAGCATTTTAAGAATCGTTTATGACAGTAAAAATGACGTGAGATGCAGAAAATGCGAAAGAAAAATGTGTTCATTTTCGCAAATGCGAAAGTTTCGCAATTTGCAAGTGAAAATGTCAACAATCGGCTATATAAAGCCGTTTTGTCCACTTTTTGACACGATGCGAAAACTTTCGCAGTTTTGTCGTATAATATTACGCAATACAAGGGCGGCGAAGCGCATCGACGCGCAGCCAACGTTTTCGCCACACCGTAAAAAAGGGGAACATCATGGCAACTGCAGATACTCACTCAACAGCAAGACTTGAAGATGTAGCAGCGCTGGCCAACGTGTCTTTGGCAACAGCTTCAAAGGCGCTGCATGGCAAACCGCGCGTCAGTGAAGACACCCGCGAGCGCGTGATGGAGGCAGCGCGGCAACTCAACTATTCCCCGAACAAGCTGGCGCAATCGTTGGCAAGCGGCAGAAGCGGAACCATCGGTTTGGTCACTTCCGATCTGCAAGGCCGTTTCTCCACGCCTATTCTTATTGGCGCCGAAAACGAGCTGCGCGCACAATCGACATCAGTACTACTTGCCAATGCTCGCGGTGACGATGCACTGGAACGCAGCCATGTAGAGAAACTGCTGTCGCTGAAAGTGGACGGCCTGCTGATTGTGCAGCGCGAGACGAATCCGCGCCCGTCGCTGGGGCGTGATTGGGGCGTGCCGCTGGTGTATGTGTATGGTCCTTCCACCGATATCAACGATTGCTCGGTGACGTGTGACAATGTGGATGCCGGGCGCATGGCCGTGAATCATCTGATTTCGTGCGGACGCAACCGTATCGCCATTATTGGCGGTGATGAAACGTATACGGCCTCCACCGACCGCACCAAGGGCGCGTTGGAAGCGTTGGCCGAGGTTGGTTTGGAACCGGCTGGCCCGATTCGCTATGGCCGTTGGGACGAGAATTGGGGGCGTGCCGCCACCAGACTGCTGCTCGACCAAGGCGTGAAGTTCGACGCCGTGGCATGCCAGAGCGATCAGCTGGCACGAGGATGCATTGACGCGTTGAAGTCGCAGCATCTACGCATTCCTGAGGATGTGGCGGTGATCGGCCACGATAATTGGGACGTGCTCACCAAGAGCTCCCGCCCGCCGCTGACCAGCATCGACAATGAAACGGAACTCATCGGCCGCAAAGCTGCCCGCTACCTGATGGACGCCATCAACGGCCAGCCCCACCACGGCACGGAATACCTTCCCTGCCGCCTCATCCAACGCGAATCCACCTTACCGTTAGACTAATCCCCTCCCTCCCAGTCAGTTCGGAGAGAGCTCCATAAACGTACGGTTCGATTCCCCAAAGGACGGTGGACCGGACATGCATGCTCGACCGTAGACTTGGCCGAACGGCCTTGAGTGTGTCAAGTATGCATGTCCGGTCAGCCGTCCGACGCTAAAACCACAAAAACTACCGTTTTTTGTTGGAACGTCCCTTGAAGTAGATGTCGAACACAATCCAGACGGACAGGATGAACGCGATCACGTAGCCAAGGAAACCGACAATCGGAATGCCGAAAATCACCGGCTTGATGCCCGCGTAATACACAATCGACGAGCCGATGAACAGGCCGACCACGATAAGCGCCATCGTAAGCCTGTTCACCATGTTGGCGAGCAGGTGGATCGGCTCCTGCGAACCGACCATCTCCATATTGACGCGCAGCTGGCCGCGCGTGAGCATGCGGGACGCCACTTTCAGCTCGTTGGCGGCGGCAAGCAGACTGTGCAGCGCCTGATGGCTTTCGAGAGCCAGCGATTTCGTCTCGTCCTTGGCGAAATCCTTCTTCGACGTGCTCGACGCGATGTGGTCGGAGATGATCTGGATCATGTTCACGTCGGGAATGAATTCGTCAAGCAATCCCTCCAACGTGACCAGCGCACGGCCGACCGTGGTGACGGTGCTCGGCACTTCGATGCCGTGGCGTTGCGCCATCTGCGTCAGGGCCGTCAGCATGGCGGCGATGTCCAGTTCGGCCAGGTCCACTGTGCCGAATTCCTTGACGATCACGTCCAGATCGGCCAGCAATGCCGGATAATCCTCCGGATCGGCCTCGGCACCGGCGAAACGCAGCAGACCGTCGGCAAGCTTGGGGGAATCCTGCTCGGCCACGGCGAAGATCATGTCCTTCAGCACGGAACGGGTTTTGGCGTTGAGCCGGCCAGTCATGCCCAGGTCGAGCAGCACGATCTGCCCACCGCGCACCATGATGTTGCCGGGGTGCGGGTCCGCGTGGAAGAAGCCTTCGTCGAGTACCTGCGTGGCGTAGTTGTCCACGAGTTTGGTGCCGATTTCCTTCAGGTCGTAGCCGGCTGCAAGCAGCTCGTCCGGATGGGAGACGGAGATGCCTTCCACGTAGTCCATGACCACCACGTGTTCGGTGCATAGTTCCGGGTACGGCTTCGGGCAGTCCATGTATTTGTAGCGTTCGCAGAATCGTTTGAATTCCGCCAGATTGCGCGTTTCGATGAGGAAGTCGGTTTCCGATTCGAAGGTGTCCCACAGTTCCTCGACCACGCCGGACAGGTCCACCACCTGCGCGCTGCGCATGGTTTTGGTGGCGATTCCCGCGATGGTGCGCATGATGGACACGTCCTGCGCCATGGTTTCGCGCACGCCCGGACGTTGCACTTTGATGGCCACGTCCTCGCCGGTGAGCAGTTTCGCACGATGCACCTGCGCAAGGCTGGCCGAGCCGAGCGGGGTGGGGTCGATATGGTCGAAGATCTCGTCCACGGGCCGGCCGTATTCGTCCTCAAGCACCTGCAGCACCGTGCTGTATGGCATGGGGTCGGCGTCGGCGCGCAGTTTGGACAGTTCGTCGCAGAACGATTGCGGCAGGATTTCGGAGCGCATGGACAGGATCTGTCCGACCTTGACGAACGTGGGGCCGAGCGCTTCGAGCATGAGACGCATTTTGACGGGCGTGAGTCCGTGAACCACGTCGAATTTGTTGGCGATCTGCGCGATTTGCGCAAGACGCCGGAGTTTGCCGCGGCGGGTCAGATGGTAGCGCGCGGAGAACGTGTCTTTGCGCGCTCCGAAGATGCCGATGGTTTCGGACGATTGCGCGTTGGCACCGGCCGCTTTGCCGGTATCGTCCGTTTCGCCGGCATCGTCCGCGGATTCGTGGGCAAGCTCATCCGTCAGTCCGTTTGCTTGGGAGGCGGCGTCCGGCGAAGGGTCGGCCGTGGGGTTGATGACCGCGTTGACCCTGTCGGACAGCGTGACGGGCTCCACGCTTTCGGGGCGTGCCGCGTCCGGCTTGTCGGATGGGTGTTTCAAAGACATGTCACTGCTCGCAAACGGTTGGGAAATCGGCTGGAAAGCCCGCGATGCCAGACGAACGTTTCGCCGGCGTCGCGCGGGCATAGCAAATCGCCGTCCGGGCGCTCACATGCGCGGCAGACGGCGATACGAAAGACTGGAGCTACTCGGCCTTGTCTTCGGTTTCGGCCGGGGCTGCATCCTTGGACTCAGGGGCTTCCTTAGCCTCTTCGACCTTGTGCTTGAGTTCGGCGTTGAGGGCCTTGCCCTGCTCGACGGTCAGCTCGCCCTTCTTGACGAGGTCGTCAACGATTTCCTGGCTCTTCTCAACAGTGGTCGCCAAGGCACCGACGCCGGCGAGAAAGACCTTGCGCAGGCCGTCACCAAAATTAAAATCAGCCATGATGTCCTCCTTTAGGTGATGGTGGTACCACTCTATCGCATTTTCTTCACATCTGCGCCGAGCGAAACCGGTCAATCGCATAAAAAGTGGCGGATATCCGGCGTTCAGCGCGGGCGGTGCGATTGTCGGCGAACCGGCATGGCAGCCGTCAGCGCGGACGGGACATGGCCACGCGGCGAGCACGGTCGGCGATTTCGTCGATGCGATGCAGGGCGGCCCGTTGCGCGTCCGTCTGTCCGGCGGCGGCCGGATCGAACGTGCCGTAACGGCGTTCGACGGCGGTGCGGATCAGGAAATCGGCGATCGCGGAATTCTTCGGCAGCAGCGAGCCGTGCATGTACGTGCCGATCACGTTGTGGACGCGCGCGCCTTCCGTATGGTCCTCGCCGTTGTTGCCGGTGCCGTCCTGTTCGACGGTGCCGAGCGGCTGCACGCCGTCACGCAGGAACGTCTGTCCGGAATGGTTTTCGTAGCCGATGATCTTGCCGAAATCGGCGGAGGTTTCCGTAAGATTGCCGATCATGCGTGTTTCCTGGCCGACCGTGTACGCGCCGATCACGCCGATGCCGTCGAGTCGGGAGCCGTCGACCGTTTCGAAATACTCGCCGAACAGCTGGTACAGGCCGCAGATCATCAGCATCGGCACGCCGTCCGCCGCGAGCGAACGCAGCAGGTCGGCGCGTTGGAAGAAGTCGTCGATGATCTTCTTCTGGCCGGTGTCCTGGCCGCCGCCACCCAGAATCATGTCCACGTGCTCGGGCCAGTCGCAGCCCTGGTTGTAGGCATGTACGCGCGGCTCGTAGCCGTACAGCGCGAGCCGGCGCTGGATGGTGAGCACGTTGCCGGAATCGCCGTAGATGTTCATATCCTTCGGATACAGCGACACGATGTCGATGACCTGGCTCATATCGTCTCCTCGTCTTCCTTCCGCTGTTTTGCTTTGCGATTGCGCGGTTTCGTTTCGCGCGGCGCTCACTTGCCCACGCCGGCGTCGGCCACGTCGGCGATTTTGGCGAGCGCGGCACGCGTTTTCAGCATGGCCGTGTACGTGCAGTAGATGTGTTTGGGGGTGCCAGAATTCGCGTTCACGAAGTTCACGACCGATTCCTCCAGGTCGGTGCTGACCGATTCGACCGGCACCTGATCGTATTCGAGGCGCAGGGCCATGTCCCACGCGCGTACGCCGGACACGGCTTTGACGCCGGTGCCGCGCAGCGAGGTGAAGTCCACGTCCCACAGCCAGCTCATGTCGCGGCCGTCGGCGTATTCGTCGTTGATGCAGATCATGGTGTCGCAGCCTTCGGGCTTGAACGAGGCCAGCGACAGGCGGAAGCCCATGGGGTTTTTGACGAGCAGCAGTTCCACGGGGGTGCCGTTCACGGTGATGACCTCGCCTCGGCCGAATGCCGGCGTGACCTCGCCGGCGGTGTCGATCATGGCCTGCGTGGTGGCGTGCGCGAAGGCGATCATACGGGGTGAGACGCCTGCCGCGCGCAGAATCTCGTCCGCAGCGGCCTGGTCGATGGCATCATGCGAGCCGTTGCCGTCCGTTTCGGTACCGGTATCGGCACCGTCCGCGTCGACACTGTCGGCGAGTGCGTCTTCGAACGGCAGGAACATCGCCTGCGCGTCCGCTGCGACGGCGCGCACCACGGCGAGCGCGGCGGCCGCGTTGTACAGGTTGTATACGCCTTCCAGTTTCACGGCCGTCTCATACGTTTCGCCGTCGATCGCGAAGGTGGCGCGGTGGTCGCCCACGGCGCGCAACGTCACGTCGGCGGGCAGCGCGTCGGGACCGTCCTGCGGTTGCGATGTGGCCGGCGCGGCAGCCGCAACGGCATCGGCAGTATCGCCGGCATTGCCCGAATCGCCAATATTTCCGCCATGTTCCGCACTGTCGTGCGCTTCCGCGTCAACAGTGGTGCTCATGTCGTCATCCGACGGGAAGAAGCCGCGCAACGATTCGTCAAGGCCGAAGTAGCGTACTTCCACGCCGTCTTCCGTATGCGCCACGTCAGCAAGACGGGCGATGCGCGGGTCCTCACGGTTGAGCACGACGGTACCGGTGGTGGCTTCCGCAGCTTTGGACAGCAGTCGCGCGGTGTTGTCGATCTCGCCGAAACGGTCAAGCTGGTCGCGCATCACGTTGAGCAGCAGGCAGTAGTCGGGCGGCACCTGCTTGACGAAATGCACGGCGTACGCCTCGTCGAGTTCCAGCACCGCGATGTCGGCGTCGAGTTTGCCGGAAAGCGAGACTTCCGCAAGCAGCGACGAAACCACGCCACGGGTGAAGTTCGAGCCGGTCGGGTTGGTGAACACCTTCAATCCGAGCGATTGCAGCATGCTGGCCACCATGCGTGTGGTGGTGGTTTTGCCGTTCGTGCCGGAGACGAGCACCACGCCGAGCGGCAGTTGCGCCAATGTGCGCGACAGGAATTGCGGGTCGATGCGTTCCACGATTTTGCCGGGGAACGCGCTGCCACCGCCGTGCGCCAAACGGGAGGCCGCGCGCACGGCCTTGCCGATCAACGGGGTCGCGAAGGAATTCCAAGCCATATCACACCGCCTCCTGCTGGGACTGGTAATCCTGGGGCATGTCCTTGAACTTCGAATACGCGCCAAGGAACGCAAGATTGAACGTGTCGGTCGGACCGTTACGATGCTTCGCCATGATGATGTCGGCCTCGCCCGGGCGGTCCTCCTTGTCGTAGGCGTCCGGACGGTGCACGAGGAACACCACGTCGGCGTCCTGTTCGATAGAGCCGGATTCACGCAGGTCGGACAGCTGCGGCTTCTTGTCCTGACGCATTTCGGGGCCACGGTTCAGCTGGCTCAGTGCCACCACTGGCACTTCCAGCTCCTTGGCGAGCAGCTTCAGCGCACGGGAGAAGTCGGACACTTCCTGCTGGCGGCTTTCCACGGCCTTGCCGGAGGTCATGAGCTGCAGGTAGTCGATGACGACGAGTTTCAAATCGTTCGTCTGCTTCAGTCGGCGGCATTTCGCGCGGATTTCCATCAGGCTCATGTTCGGGCTGTCGTCGATGAACAGGGGCGCGTTCTGCAGCTTGCCTTGCAACTCGTTCAGGATGGCCCAACGTTCCGGCGTGATGTCGTCCGCGCGGCGCATGGCGGCGAGCGGAATGTTGGATTCAGCGGAGATGATACGTTGCGCCAACTCGTTTTTGCTCATTTCCAAGCTGAAGATGATGGTCGTCAATCCGTGATGCAGTGCCGCGGAACGGGCGAAATCCACACCGAGTGTGGACTTGCCCATGGCCGGTCGGCCTGCCACGACGATCATCTGGCCGGGCTGCAGGCCCTGCGTCACGTCGTCGATGTCGCGGAAGCCCGTCGGCACGCCTCGGGACACTTCGCCGCTTTGCAGACGGTCGAGCTGGTCAAGCGTATCGGCGATGACGGTGCCGATCGGCGCGTAGTCCTGCCGCACTTTGCCGGTGGACATCTCATATACTTCGGCCTGCGCCAGGTTGACGACGTCTTCGGCCTGCGAGCCTTCTGCGGTGTAGCCGAGCTGTGCGATTTTGGTGCCGGCCGCGATCACATTACGCAGGATGGCGCGCTGATGCACGATGTCGGCGTAATACGTGGCGTTTGCGGCGGTCGGAACCGATGCGACCAGGCTGTGCAGATAGTCGGAGCCACCCACTTTTTCCAGATTGCCTTCGGCGAGCAGCTCGTTGGCCACCAGCACGGCGTCGACCGGCTGGGAGGCCGAGAACAGTTTGATGACCGCTTCGTACACGGTTTGGTTGCGTGGCTGGTAGAAGTCGGACACGTCGATCATCTGCGATACTTCGCCGATGGCGTCCTTGCTCATCAGCATGCCGCCCAACACCGCCATTTCGGCGGCGTCGTCATGCGGCGGCACGCGGTCGAACAGGGCGTCGCGCACGGCTTGGCTGGATCGGCCGTTCATGCCGTTCGCACCGTTTCCAGCGTTCGAAAATCCGCGGTTCTGCGCCGAACCGTTGTTCCAAGAGTCGTTCTCCGCCATGTCCCTCCAACCGCAGCAGTCAATCGAATGTGTTCAATACCGAGGAAAACCATAATACGTGCGTGCCGTCACGACCGGTGTTGCATTGAGATTATGGATGAATCTCCGCATCCACCGAACGACACGCGCGAATGGCTTTGGTGTGGATAAGAAAGTCGAAAAAAGCCGAGTTATCCACATATTGGGGATAACCATGTGGAAAACGTTTCGACTTATCCACAGAGTGGGGATAACTGAGTGGACAACTTGGGGACATCCTAAAGCATGCACCCCGATTCCCTTATTTCGATTTGCCGAAGTGAACGGAAGGTGATATGCACCCCGCTTTTCCGTAAACGACGAGAAATACGGGGGCATATCGGCTTGGCGCATGCGAGAAACCGGCGCTCACATGTGGTATCGGGTGGCGTTGTACATGGTGCGCACCAACGTTTCACGCCATTTGCTCCACCCGTACTGTTTGGAGATGGTCTCGCCGGACGTGGCCCCCAACGAGGAGCCGTCGGCGCGGGTCAGGTCGAACAGCATGTCGAGCAGCACGGGATTATGGTCGAGCCGGCCGGCCAGATCATCGCCGACGTTGGGATCATTGGGATTGCGGCCTGTGGTGAACTCCGACAATGTCAGATGCTCGCGTACCAGCAGCGTGACCCAGCGGACGATGTCGCGGTCGAATCCCATGCGTTCCACGACCACGGTCGCATGCCGAGCGCCTTCCGCCGCATGGTTGGCCACCCCCGGTCGTTTGCCGATGTCATGCAGGATGCCGGCGAGCAGCAGCGCCTCGTAATGCCGGTCGTCGTACCGCCCACCGCTGGGTGTTTCACGGCCGAGCCGCGTGACGACCTCCACCATGTGCCGGTCGATCGTATAGCGGTGCGCGGCGGACGCGCTTGGCCGGTTGCGCACGCCCAACCATTCGGGGATGAGCTTGCCGGGCACGTCGATGAAATCGATGTCTTCCCACACGTTGAGCAGCGCGGGGCCGGAAGCCAGCAATCGTATGAACAGTTCACGCGATTCGTCCGTCCAGTTGCGGTCGCCGATAGGGCACTTTTTGAGATTCCGCAACGTTCCCGGGGCGATCGGCAGGCCGAATTCCGCGGCCGCGACGGCCACGCGCAGCACGAGGTTCGGGTCGGCGGCCGGTTCCGCGCCCGGAGCGAGCACTATTTCCTCTTCATGCTTGGCCACGCCGGGGGCGATCACATCGAAGGTCGGTGCCTGACGTTTGCCGCCACCGCGCGGCTGGAACACTTGGAAGAAGGCGAATCGCGGCTTGTCGTGCGTCAGCGAATGCTCGGCGCGCGACGCGGTGGAATCAAGGGAGAACACGATCTGCCGGCCAACGCGTGCCAGCAACGTTTGCAGATCGTCGATCGACTTCGCCTCACGTTCGCCATCGGGCAGCGTCGGATCGGCCAGACCGAGCATCGCCGCGACTTTGGCTTGGTAGGGCGATAGCAGCATGTTCGTATCTTTGCCGGCGACCAGATGGATGCAGTCGCGCACGTCCAGCAACCGTTCGACGGCGTCGTCATACGTGCCGTGCGGACGGTCGGCAAGCCAGGATGCGGCGAGCGCGGACACCAATACGGAGTCGCGCAGGCCACCACGTGCCTCCTTGATGTCCGGCTGGTTGATGTAGGCCATGCGGCCGAATTCGTCGAGGCGCGATTTGGCGGAGCCGAGCAGTTCCGGCAGACGTTTGCGCGCGGCCTTGCGCCATCGTTCCAATATGGATACGGCTGTGCTTTCGATAAGTCCAGTGTCCCCCGCGATCGGCACCACGTCCAACCATCCCATAGCTGCGGGCAGGTCACGGTCGGTGACGGCCTCGCATTGCGCGACGGTACGTACCGACTGGTCGAGGTCGAGGCCGGAATCCCAAATCGGATACCACAGTTTGTTGGCGAGCTCGTTGAGCTGCTGGTCGGTCAGCGCGTGCGGCTCGTAGATGACCGCCAGATCAAGGTCGGAGCTGGGGCCCACCTGTCCACGTGCCAGCGAACCGACCGCGCCGAGACCGATGCCGGTTGCCGGAACATCGAAGGAAACCGCCTCGCAGGCTTCGTTCCACAACTGTGTGAGATTGCCCATGGCCAATTCCGTGCGGGCTTTGCGTTTCGCCGCGCCATTGCGGTAGACGCCGTCGGCGTCGGGCTGGCTCATGGCCATGAACCGTTGTTTGAGACCATCGACTGCTGAAGTCATAACGCACGTTCCTTATGAAACCTATGACGACTTATGACAATCCCCGCACGGCGCGAGGCACGTACGGGGATGTGTCGTAATTGATAACCCGAACTTCAAGCCCGGGGGTCTTTATTTCATCTTGTCCGAATCGGCCCGATCACAAGGCCGGACGGATCAGATGGCGGCGGAACCGGTTTCGCCGGTGCGCACGCGGGTCACCGAGTCAAGCGGAGCCACCCAGACCTTACCGTCGCCGATGGTGCCGGAGCCGGCGGACTTGACGATCACGCCAACCAGGGTTTCGGCATCGGCGTCGTCGGACAGCACCTCGATGCGGATCTTCGGAATGAGATCCACGGTGTATTCGGCGCCACGGTAGACCTCGGTGTGGCCGCGCTGACGGCCATAACCGTTTGCCTCGGACACGGTCAGGCCGTGCACGCCCGCGGCTGCGAGGGCTTCCTTGACATCGTCGAGTTTATGGGGCTGGATGATAGCGGTAATGAGCTTCATCTCACTTCACCTCCTTGAGGACGGAGCTGGCGGTACCAGCAAAATCGTAAGCACGTTCGCCCTGGTCGGCAAGATCGATGCCGCCGACTTCCTGGGCTTCGGTGACGCGCCAGCCGATCGTCTTCTCCAGAGCGAAGGCGATGATGCCGGTGATGACGGCGGACCAGACGATGGCCACGAGAGCGACGATGAGCTGGACGACCAGCTGCCTCCAGTCGCCGCCTGCGAACAGGCCGGTGCCTTCGCCGAAGAAGCCGATGAGCACGGTGCCGGTGAAGCCGCCAACGCCGTGGACGCCGACGACGTCGAGGGAATCGTCATAGCCGAGCTTGAACTTCAGACCGCAGGCCAGGCAGGTGAGCACACCGGCGATGGCGCCGAGGACGATGGCCCACAGCGGGGAGACCACATCGGCGGCCGGGGTGATGGCGACGAGGCCCGCGACGATGCCGGAAGCGGCACCCATTGCGGTGTAGTGGCCGGTGCGAATCTTCTCGGTGAAGCCCCAGGAGAGCATTGCCGCAGCGGTTGCGGCGGACGTGGAAACCCACGCGTAGCCGGCGGTGCCGTTGGCTGCGAAGGCGGAACCGGCGTTGAAGCCGAACCAGCCGAACCACAGCAGGAAGGCGCCGAGCATGACGAACGGAACATTGTGCGGGCGGAACGGCTGCGTGCCGAAGCCCTTACGCTTGCCGATGATCAGCACGATGACCAGAGCGGCGACTGCGGCGTTGATGTGGACGACCGTACCACCTGCGAAATCGTGGGCGGCTGCGCCGATCGCCTGGGAAATGGCGCCGTCAGCGGACAGCAGGCCGCCGTTCCACACCATGTGAGCGAGCGGAGCGTAATCGAACGTGATCCACAGCGCCACGAAAATCATCCACGTGGAGTACTTCACACGTTCGGCGATGGCGCCGCAGATCAACGCGACGGTGATCATGGCGAACGCGGACTGGAAGGCCACGTCGACGCTGACCGGGTAGTTGTTGCCGTTCAGTGCGGCCGATGTGAAGACGCCCTTATCGGAAACCATGGTGTCCTTCAGCAGGAAGCCGGTTGCCGGGTCGCCGAAGATGCCGCCGACCGAGGTGCCGGCGTAGGCGATCGACCAACCCCACAGCACCCACATGATCATCGTGACGGACAGTGCGGCCGCCTCCATGATCATCATATTCAGCACGGCCTTGGCGCGGACCATGCCACCATAGAAGAACGCCACACCAGGCGTCATGAGGAACACAAGGGACGCGGAAGTCAATATCCACGCGGCATTTCCAGAATCAAGCTGGCCCATGTCACCCTCCTCTTTCTTTCTCTATATTTGGTTCAACATTTCCGTCCCCATCGTGTGGGGCTGACAGAACGATATGGAACGCCGGCCGCGTTTTGAAAACGTTACGACGTGTTACGCCAACGTAACGCCATCCGCGCGAAACGTCAACCTACGCCGAAAAATGGCGGAATTCCAACGAAACTGGCGGTACGGAAATACGGAAGGCATAATCGCCCGGCAATCGCAATATGAAATTGCGACGGTGGACGGAAGCGGCGGGCAATGCTGCGGACGGAGTAAGTTGGGTAGCTGAAACTTACGGAACACGCGTGGCACGCGACGGGAGAACGCCGCGTACGGCGAGCGCGTGGCATGTACACCGAACGCGCGGTGCGGCGAACGTATGACGCGCGTAACGAGAGAGCGGCGAGGACCATGGCAACGTTCATCATTTCACTGTGCGCCATTTTGATGCTGACCACGGTTTCCGGGCTGATCTGCCGCAAAGCGCAGCTGCCGGAAGTGATCGGGCAGATTCTCGTCGGCATTCTCGTGGGCCCTTCGCTGCTGGGCGTGATGCACATGAGCGATTCGCTGTCATTGTTCAGCGATCTCGGCATCATCATCCTGATGTTTTTGGGCGGTGTCGGCTGCGACCTGCAGTTGCTGAAGAAGTATTCGAAGGCGGCGGTCATCATCGCGTGCATGGGCGTGGTGTTCCCCGTGGCGGTGATGGGTGGAGTGAGCCTGCTGTTTGGCTTCAAGCCGATTCCGGCTGCGTTCATCGGCGTGGTGTTCTCCGCCACGTCCGTGTCGATTTCCGTGGCGGTGCTGAAGGAAGCCGGACTGCTTGATTCGAAGGAAGGCGTGTCGATTCTCGGCGCGGCCGTGGCTGACGATGTGATCGGCGTGATTCTGCTGTCCGTAATGTGCACGCTCGTCAACACCGGCAGCGTGGACGTGGCAGGGCTGGGTTTGATTCTGCTCAAGCAGGTGCTGTTCTTTGTGGCGGCCGCCGTGGTGGTGGTTTGGGTGGCGCCGGCGCTGATGACGCTGGCTGGCGTGCTGAAGGCGCCGTCCGGCATCGCGGTGATGGCCGTGATCATCTGCCTGGCGATGGCGTGGGCGTCGAATCTGGCCGGGTTGAGCTACGCGGTGGGCGCGTTTTTCGCCGGTATCGCGGTAAGCAACAGCGATTACGCGGAGGACGCGGACCGGTATATCGAGCCGGTTGGAGACACGTTGTTCGTGCCGGTGTTCTTCGTGGGCATCGGCCTGCAGACCACAGGCGTGGATGATACGAAGATGATTGTGTTCATTGCGATCATGACGGTTCTCGGCGTGATCACGAAGGTCGTCGGCTGCGGTTTGGGTGGCCGCATGGCCGGTTTTGGCGGCGCTTCGGCGCTGATGATCGGCGCGGGCATGGTGCCACGTGGCGAGATGGCGTTGATTACCGCGCAAATCGGCTTCAACGAGCATGTGCTCGGCAGCGAATACTATTCGACGATCATCTTCATCATTTCGCTGGTGACGCTGGTCGCGCCGCTGCTATTGAAGCTGACGATCCGGAAGGTGCCGGGGGTGGGGGCTGACGCTGCCGGTACGGCTGGCGCTGAGCAGTAATCGCAATACGAAAACCTCCCGCCACGTGCGGAACGTGACGGGAGGTTTTCGCTACGGAAATCGCAAATCCGGAAAATATGGGAACGTCAGGCGAGGATGCCGTCGACGAAACCTTCCGGAGCGAACGGGGCGAGATCGTCCGGGCCTTCGCCCAGGCCGACGAGCTTGACGGGCACGCCGAGCTCCTTCTGCACGGAGATGACGATGCCGCCCTTGGCGGAGCCGTCGAGCTTGGACAGGACCACGCCGGTGATGCCGATCGCTTCGGCGAACACCTTGGCCTGCGTCATGCCGTTCTGGCCGGTGGTGGCGTCGAGCACGAGCAGCACTTCGTCCACAGGCAGGTTCTTTTCGGTGACGCGGCGGATCTTGCCGAGCTCGTCCATGAGGTTGGACTTGTTCTGCAGACGGCCGGCGGTGTCGATGATGAGCACGTCGGCGTTCGCCTCCTTGGCTTTGGCGCTGGCTTCGAACGCGACGGACGCCGGGTCGGCGCCGTCCTTGTCGGAACGCACGACCGGCACGCCCACCTTCGCGCCCCAGGTCTCCAGCTGGTCGGCGGCGGCGGCGCGGAACGTGTCGGCCGCGCCCAGCATGACCTGCTTGCCTTCGGAGACAAGCAGACGGGAGAGCTTGCCCGCGGTGGTGGTTTTGCCGGTGCCGTTCACGCCGACCATGATGATGACGCTCGGTTTGTTCGCGCCCTCCTTGTCGGCGTTGAGACGGCGGTCGACGTCGGTGCCGACGAGCTTCAGCAGCTTGTCCTTGAGCGCGGCACGCACTTCGGCCGGGTCGGACTGGCCGGCGATGCGGGCGTCGTTGCGCAGTTCCTCAACGAGCTGTTCGCTGGCTTCCGCGCCCACGTCGGCAAGCAGGAGGGTGTCTTCGACGTCCTCCCAGTCGGCTTCGGAGAGCTGATCCTTGGCGAGGATGTTGAACAGGGCCTTGCCGAACGGATTGCCCGACTTGGACAGGCGCGCCTTGAGGCGCTGCATGCGGGTGCCGGCGGCTTCCGGGGTTTCGACGGCTGGGATCGCGGATTCAGTTACGGCTGACCCGACCGGAGTTGGTTCAGTTGCCACTGGCGATTCAGGTGTGGCAGACGAAGTCGCGGATTCCGCGGTTTCCTTGGTTTTCTCAGCGTTTTCGGCACTTGCGGCGGCAGATTGCGCGGCGGACTTCTCCGGAGCCAAACGAGCATCGGCCTTCGCCTTCGCCGCTTCAGTGGACTTGTCCACGGCGGACTTGCGGCTCTTACCGAACCACCATCCGCCAATCGCAAGTAATGCCGCGATAACGACGACCGCGACAATCGCAATAATCACATTCGTATCCATGGCTCCAGCCTAAAAAGCGCAACGGACACTCCGGCTCCGCCCCGCGGACGCACCACGGATGTCTGATCCGCCAGGGGAATAAGATGCTCTGCCATGCAAGGCATCGATAATGCGATTTTGACTTCGATATATCTGGTAACGTTTTTATAAATCGTGAAGAGTGATTTTTTTGTCTTCTGCTGCCTGCTTTGAAGAACTGTCTCCTTTCTTTAGGGAATTTGCGTAGCGAATCAGGCTCCTCGCGATGAGGAAGACCAGAACGAATACGGCGATTATGCCTAGGATCTCGATCAATAATGCGATCCATGTCCAGCTCATGATTCATCCCTTCTCTTTCTGTACTCGTCTATGAGTATTCGAGCCGTGTCGACGTCGTATCTATCGTCGATGGCGAGACTCTTCACCAAAAGGATGAATGGATCCTCCGTCTCGTTGTCGTTCAACCGTATTTTTTCGATAAGCCTGTCAAGCCGGAGCCTCATGGTCGGGTAGGAGACTTGATACAGCTGAGACATTTGCTTCAGAGATCCTGACGATAGCACGAAGTTCTTAATGAAGGCCAAATCCTCCTCCGCAAGGTTGGCCAACCATTCTGGCAGATGGTCCACATCACCCCCTTTAATAAAATTTATTATTTATTAAATATATTAAAGCCGCAATGGAACATTGTCAATACGACACACATGTCCGATTCTGCGGAATCGGACACATAGACCCTCAAATCGGTACTCCACATGTCCGATTCACCAGAAACAGACATTCAGAGACCGGATTTCACACTCCACGTGTCCGATTCCGCGGAATCGGACGATAATGGGACCGGATGGTCAAGGGGCTATCCACGGGACGTGAAAAACTGGGCAATATGGCCAATACATCCAGAATGACGTCGTACCAGCGGCGCGAACAGCTTATCGAAATCGGTCGATCGCTGTTCGCGGCCAAGGGATTCGAAGCAGTGAGCGTGGAAGAAATCGCCTCGACCGCAAAAGTGTCGAAACCCATCGTCTACGAACATTTCGGAGGAAAGGAAGGCCTGTACGCCGTGGTGGTGGACCGCGAAATGCGCGCGCTCACCGACGTTCTCATCAACGCGCTGTCCGACCCGCAGGCGCATCCGCGCCAAATCGTGGAACGCACCGCGCTTGCGCTGCTCACCTACGTGGAGGAAAACGCCGAAGGCTTCCGCGTGCTCACGCGCGATTCGCCGAAAACCGACCCGTCCAACTCGTTCAATTCGCTGCTTGGAGACATTGCCGTACGCGTTGAAGACATTCTCACCGACGCGTTCAAACGCCAGCATCTGCCGGCCAAAAGCGTGCCGTATTACGCGCAGATGCTCATCGGCATGACCGTGTACACCTGCCAATATTGGGCCGACCAGCGCAAGCTCAGCAAGGAGCAGCTCGCCGCGCACATCGTGAACCTGGCATGGTATGGGCTGAGCCGCATGGAAGCCAAGCCGGAACTGCGCTACGAAAGCGAAAAGGCCGCCCGCGAGGCGGAAAAGCAGGCCGCGCGGGAAGCGAAGGCGATCGCCAAGCAGGAGAAGCAGGGCAAGAAGGCCGCGAAATCGCAGGAGAAGGCGGTTGCTGCGGGAGATGACGCGACGGACGGGACGACCGTGACGGACGGATCGCAAGCGGCAGACGGATCGCAAGCAGTAGGCAAATCGCAAGCGGCAGACGAATCAAACGAATCAGACGAGACGAACGAATCGCAAAAACCGCAAAGCCCGCACGAATCGCAAAAACAATCAACAATTGACGAAAACTGACATACCGTCACCCGAAATGACCCTAGGGGAAATTTCAGGTGCAGATTGCGTATTTCAGGGTGCCGTTTGTGCGCAAAACCGCGCCCCGGAACCGCACATGGTGCTACGTTAGTTTCGTTATGCTTTTGGCCGGAGCGGTCGGCCAGCCGCACGGCCCGACACGAGCCCGATCCGAGGAAGAATATGCAGGAGAAGAAGACGCTCACCTTCGTGGTGCCCGCGTACAACATGACGGAATACCTGGAACGGTGCGTCGAATCGTTGATCGCGTCGAAGCGCAACGACGACATCGAAGTGCTGATCGTGGATGACGGCTCGTCCGACGGCACGCTGGAGATGGCGAAGACGTTCGAGGCGCGCAATCCGGGAATCGTGCGCGCGATCCATCAGGAGAACAAGGGCCACGGCGGCGCGGTCAACACCGGCATCGCGGCGGCGAGCGGCATGTACGTGAAGGTCGTGGACGCGGACGATTGGGTCGGCCCGGAATCGCTCGAACAGGTCATGGCCGTGCTGCGCGGCGAGGTCGGCAAGGACGAGCCGCTCGACATGCTCGTCACCAACTATGTGTATGACAAGGTGGGCAAGCGCAACAAGCACGTCGTGAACTTCCGTCACGCCATGGAGCCCGGCAAGCGGCTCACTTGGGACGATCTGGGACATTTCGGCCTGACCGAATACATTCTCATGCACGCGCTGATCTACCGTACCGCCGTGGTGCGCGAATCGAAGATGCAGCTGCCGGAACACACGTTCTACGTGGACTTCATCTACGCGTACCAGCCGTTCCCGTGGGTCAAGTCGCTGCAATACGTGGATACGCCGTTCTACCACTATTTCATCGGCCGCGACGGGCAGAGCGTGCAGACGGACGTGATGATCCGACGCGTGGACCAGCTGCGGCTCGTCAACCAGTGCATGGTGCGCGCCACCCCCGAACGAGGTACGGTGCCAGACGGCCTGTACCGCTATATGATTCATTTTCTGGCGATTCAGAGTTCCGTCGCGAGCGTTTTCATGATTTTGTCGCGCGATCCGGAGAATTACGAGAAGAAGAAGGCCATGTGGGCGGATATCGAGGCGTATTCGCCGACGATTTACAAGGACGTGCGTAAGAAGGCGATGTCGCGCGCGCTGAACCTACATGGTTCGCTCGGCCGGTTTGTGATTCGAAAGGGATATTTCGTGGCGGAACATGTGGTCGGGTTCAACTGATTTCGCGCGGGTTTCGCGGGTTTCGCAGGTTTCGCGCGATAGAGGGTTTACGCGATATTGCGTGAGTATTGCGATTATTGCGATCGGCTAGGCGCTCCTGTGTCCGTTTCTGGTGATTCGGACACAGGAGCGCTTCATTTTGATGCCTGTGTGTCCGATTCGGGAGAAACGGACACGGAAAGCACCAGCGGGCTTAGTTCCAGCGATCCGACATGGCGAAACTGTTGTGCATGAGATTGCTGGACGTGTACAGCACGTCGCCGAGCAGCTTCGTATTGCGCTTCCGCAGGTAGTCCGCCATCTCGTCATTGGCCGCCGCGAGACGGGCGGTGACGGACGGGGCGTCCGTTGCGCCGGCAATCGCAAGCGCATCATCCGTACGTTCCACCAGACGGTGGCCGAAGGAACGGACATCTTCCGAGAAGCCCTCGACCGCGTTGCTGGTCTCGTAGAAGTGCGCGTCGGCGAGCGTTGCAATCAGGCGGTTCGTCCAATACAGGCAGTCCGTGGAGACTTCCGGCGTGGTGTCGCGCAGGTAGGCGGGGGTGTCGTCGACGTTCGCATAGAACGGGGCGGACGTGGTGAACGCGCCGGAACCGTACGAAATCCACATGATCGAACGGCTTTCGACGGGCGCGTACGGGCGAATCTGCATGGCCACCATGTGCCCGGTGCGGTTGATGCCGATCGGACGGTAGCGATGGCGGCTTTCCTCAGTTCCCTGCGTGCCGTACGGGTCATACGGGGTGCCTTCGAAGTGCGAACCGAGCAGGAAGTCGACATCCTCGACGGTCACGGCATTCTCCGGTTCGAGACACCATGGAATATCGTCCGATTCAGGGGTAAGGTTTTCCGCGTCGGCCGGATCGAGATAGCGGTACATGTACCAGGCGCGTGGCGTGTTGTAGATGTGGTCCTTCGCGGTGGCGGTGCCGAATACGATACGCGGGTTGCAGTGGCCGCCGTTCATGCCGCCCTGCGTACCCGCCGCGCGCCCAAGATGGTGCGTTTCGATGAATTCCTGCAGATCGGCGCTACACATGAATTCACGTGCGTCGCTGAAGGCGTCATCAAAATCGAAATAGTCGATGCCAAGCTGGTTGGGGATGATCGCGCATTTGTCGTCCGGCACGCGGCGGGCGATCCAGTGGTGGCCGCCGATGGTTTCGACGTACCAGATTTCGTCCACGTCGGAAATGATGATGCCGTTCGATTCGTACGTTCCGTACGTTTCGAGCAGTTCGGCCAGACGTTTCACGCCTTCGCGCGCGGTGTTGACGTACGGCAGCACGAGGGTGATGATGTCTTCTTCGCCGATGCCGCCTGGGGTTTCCGGCTTACCATTGGCTTCGTCGGCCGACTGCAGTGCGACCAGCGGGTCGGCGGCGAGCACGCGCTCGTTGACGGCGATGGTTTCGGTGGCGCTCATGGCCACGTTGCGTTCGTTGACGCCAGCTTCCGCAAGGATTCCACGATTTGGAAGCACGTTCGGTACGATGCTGTACCGGCATGGATTGTCGGGAAGGTCGATTTCAACGTGGCTCAGCACACTGCGGTAGTGCCGCGGCTGCTCCTGCGGTGCGACGACTACGAATTTCTTGGGATCGTAACGTCCCGAACCAGAGTCGTCATCTCGGGCGATGATGGTCGAACCGTCGTAACTTGCTTTTTTGCCTACAAGAATTGTGGTACATGACATGGTTTCGATTGTAGGCACACCAACACTCCGAAGGCCATTTCGACGCCCGTCCGACGCCCGTGGTGGCGATTGGTCCGAATATGCTGTATACTGTGTTGCTGTTGCCCCTCTAGCTCAACGGTTAGAGCAGCGTCCTTTTAAGTCGTGGGTTGTGGGTTCGAATCCCACGGGGGGCACAGGTTCGAAGTCCTGGAAGCCGATGGTTCTCAGGACTTTTTCATTTGTTTCGGGATGAGGTCTCAGCACTTCAATACGGAACGCACCATATCGCGCACCCTCTTTCGCTCACGAATCGCAATTTCGGTCGATTATTTCGCGACGTGCGCCGAAAAGTATGGAAAATAAGGCGATTTATACCCCCTACCGCACTATGCGGCACCACCTTTCGCTCACAATCGTAAGAAAACGAGCGAAATCGCAATATGTGTTCCGAAATGAATAGCGAACAGCCCGCGGGCGATTCGCGGACGGACCATACGCATGCAACCGGCGTGGCGCAATCGAGGATAATGATAGACTCGAATATATCGAACATTTGTTCGTATAGATTCGGTATTACGGGAAATTCCCCACTATATACAGTGGGCGAACGTACGAAACGCCACTACAGGTAGTGTATACTGATGAACGGCCTGCTCAGCCAGGCAAAATCAAAAAACGTGGCCGACAAGATCTTCCGCACCAAAGGAAGCCGATTGCATAGGGAGGAAAAGTAATGACCGTGACCGTCTTCACCAATCCGAACAATCCTCAATGCGAGGCCACCGAACAAGAGCTTTCCAAACTGGGAGTGCGGTACGTGGCGGTCGATTTGACGCAGAATCCGTCCACATTCGAACAGATCAAGGACGCCGGCTTCAAGCAAATTCCGGTCGTCATCTCACCGAATTCCTCATGGAGCGGACATCGCCCCGACCTCATCCGCCAGCTGGCGCAAAGCATCGCGGCGTAGGCGCGGCAACAGCAGTCAAGCATCCAGACAGCCGGAAGGCACGAATCCCAAACGGCAATAATCCGGAAGAATCAAATCCCCCGCGGCAAAACCCGCAACAAAACCCCACTGCAATCGTCCGAAATCGTTCAAAATCAGCCACCCAAAGCAAAGCGGCCAGCCGGAACATCGCCCGACCAGCCGCTTAGCAAAACCCGCAAAACGCAAAAACCAGCCTACATACGACCGGCAGTGGACGGATCGATCTTCATGGTCTGGAATCGGTGGGCCATGAAATCGTCATTGAAATACGTGGCGAAGAACTGCGAAACGGGCGAATTCTGCGCAACCCCAGCCATACGGGAATACCAAGCGTCAAGCGCCATCAGCGTCATCACGCCATCGACGAAAATGAGTATGAAACAGACCAGCGTCAACGAATAGCGAATCTTCCACGGAATACGCTGGATCAATCGCAACAATCGCGGCAGAATCAACTTGACCCAAACCAAGCCGAGGATGCCCCAGAAGAACATGTATTTGCCGGATGTACGCCCGTCAATCGAAAGCCATTGCCCCGTGTAATCCCATGCGCGAATACCGAACGCGGCCTGCATGAACCAGCTGGTGAAATATTCGAACGCGCCACCGATCACCGCGCTTGAGCAGAAAATCAGCAACCAATTCGACTGCCACAAATGGTTGAGCAACACGGTGACGATCACCACGCCGAAGCCGTAAATCGGCGAGAACGGCCCCCATAGGAAGCCCGCACGGTCCTGGTATTCGCCGAACAGGATGAAATGGTAGATGGTTTCGATCACCAAACCGAACACACAACCAATGGTGAACAGCCAGAACAGATTGAAGAAATCCAGCGAAATATAGCCTTTGCCGGTCAGGTCGCGGCCGGCCATGCCTTGGGAGGCGGCGTTCTCATACGCGCTGCGGGCGTCCATGCGCCGCAACGCGAACTGCAGCCGGCGCTCCTCCCGCAGCGATGGGTCGGCGGTGATGTGCAGGGCGATCAGCACGACAAGCTGGACAGCCGGGCTGACAAGGTTCAGGCCAAGCCCCTTCAACGCCAGCGACAGCAGGCCTTCGGCGAGCGTAAGCGGAATCAGCAGGTACGTCCATTGCGCGATGTGCCGGCGTTTGTTCCTGAAAAGCAGCACGCCGAACACCGTCAGGCACGCGGTGGTGACCATCAGCACGACCGCGTGAATCGCCGACAGAATCGTGGTGAGGCTCAGCGCGTCGAACGTCATATCGCCGGAAAGCACGGCCTGCACGACGTACAGGCACGACAGCACGATGATCGGCAGCGTCACCACGCCTTCAATAAGCATGACGATGCCGTAAATGCGAACGATTAACGGCAGACGACGGTCAGCGGGATTGCCGACTTCGCCAGTGCCCTGCTTTCCGCCTTCTTCGATAGCCGCGATTTCGGTTTCGGCGGCAATCGCCTTGATTTCTCCATCCGTCTTGCCCGCGGCGGAATCCTCGGATCGTGATTCAGATTGTGCGGTTTCGCTCATATGCCGCTCCTTCCTTCAGCCCACGCTACCAAACGTAGGCAATATCCGCCGCAAGAAAAGCGGTTCAGGTGCGATTATTGGCGGACGCGAGCAAAAGAGGGGGACGTCAGCTGGCTGCAATCGCCATTCGCACACCACCTTTCGCTCACGTCCGCAAGAAATGGCGATGCATAGCGCATCGTGAGCGAATGGGGGTATAAATACGGACGGAAAATAGCGATTTATTACCACCTTTCGCTCACGGACATACAGAAATGGCGATTTGTCACGGACGTGAGCGGAAGGGGCTACGTCAGCCGGCGATGGTTTTGCCGAGGCTTTGCCGCAGTACTCGACCCGATTTCCGTCATCCATGAAACGCGATGGCGATTGTCCCGGAGCGCGTTATACGATACGTACCGCGTAGCGCTACGAAATACGTATCGCTATGAGAGGAATGATTCACCAAACCGGAGAGACAATGCACAACGTACTGCAGATCCTGCGCCGTGACTTCAAACGATTGGTCACCGTACCCGCCGCGTGGGTGATTATGATCGGCCTGATTCTCATTCCCCCGCTATACGCATGGTTCAACATCTACGGGTTCTGGAATCCCTATGGCAACACGGACAGCATCAAAGTGGCCGTGGCCAACATGGACGAAGGCACAGACAACGCGCTGCTTGGCAAAGTCAATCTCGGCGATCAAATCGAAGGCACGCTGAAGAGCAACGACCAGCTCGGCTGGGAGTTCATGGGCAAAGCCAACGCGATGGAAGCGGTGGAGTCGGGCGACTGCTACGCCGCAATCGTCATCCCTTCCGACTTCAGCGAAGATCTGGCCAACGTCGTCACCAACAGCAAGCATCGCCCCACGCTCGAATATTACGTGAACGAGAAGGCGAGTCCGATTTCGCCGAAAATCACCGACCAAGGCGCGACCGTGGTCGACCGCACCGTCAACAACACCTTCGTCTCCACCGTCAGCGACGTGCTCGTCAAAGCCGTCAACTCAGCCAACGGCACCATCAGCGGCAACACCAACACCATCGCCAACGAAACCATCGGCGAACTCGACAACACCAAGCGGAACGTAGGCACGATCCGCTCCGCAATCGCGGATCTCGACACCCAGTTAGCCAATGTGCCACAGCAGACAAAAGCAGCACGCAATGCCCTGAACGACGTGCAGCTGGCCGCGGCGAGCGCAGGCAGAGGACTAGCAGGCGCATCCACCGCCATCGGCACAGCGCAAACCCAGCTCAACACGCTTTCGTCCAACGCCAACAGCGCGCTGGAAACCGGATCCGGACTTGTTTCCCAAGCGACGGCGCAATCCACAGCCAGCATCAACCAGATCTCGTCGGCGGTATCCGCGGCAAGTGGATCGGCGCAGCAGGCGGTGACCGGCATGCAAAACATCACCGACAGCAATGCGAAACTGCTCGAGAAGCTCAAATCCGCCAGCGACAACGCGCAATACCAGCAAATCATCAGCAAACTGGAGAATACCAACAACACGGCAGCCGGAACACTCGCCGACCTCAAAACCCTGAGCGAGAACACACAGGCCACAGCCGGCAGCGTATCCAAACTGTCCACCGATTTCAACATAGGCACGCAGAACTCGCTCAAAAGCGCAGGCACGGCGCGCAACGCCATCAATTCAGGCGCACTGCCGCGACTGAATTCCGCGCTGGGTTCGCTGGCTGGGACGGCCGGAACACTTGCCGGCACCGTGACCAGCCAGGACAGCGTGGTCAGGCAAACCAACATCGTGCTCGACCAACTCGACCAAGTGGCGTCAGACACCCGCATCGGCCTTGAGCAAACCGACCAGCAGCTGGCGAAGATGGAGACGAAGCTCACCACCGTCAGCACCGACCTGAAGGCGCTGGGCACTGCGGATCTGCTCGCATCGTTGACCGGCAGCGGTTCGCTTGACGCGGATAAGATCGCCTCGTTCATGGAGTCCCCGACCGTAATCGACACGAAGAACGTGTATCCCGTCAACTCCTACGGCTCCGGCATGGCTCCGCTGATGACTAATCTGGCACTGTGGGTGGGCGCGTTCGCCTTTGTGGTGATCTGCAAAGTGGAGGTGGACGACGAGGGGCTTGAGGGTCTCGATCCGACCGCAACCGAAAAGTATCTGGCCCGATACCTGTTGCTCGGCACGATGGGCGTCATTCAAGGCGCGATCTGCACCGTTGGCGATCTGATACTCGGCGTGCAGACGGCTTGCGCGCCACTGTTCATACTGACCGGCATGATCACATCGCTGGTATATCTGAGCATCACGTACGCGCTGTCCACCACGTTCATGCACATCGGCAAGGGCCTGTGCGTGGCGTTGGTGATCGTGCAGATTCCAGGCGCTTCCGGCCTGTATCCGATCGAGATGATGCCGAAATTCTTCCGCATGGTCTATCCGTTCGTGCCATTCAGCTATTCGATAGACGCATTCCGCGAGACCATCGCCGGCTTCTACGACGGCCATTGGACCAAGGCGATCGGCACGCTGCTGCTGTTTGCCGCCATGGCGTTCGTCATCGGTCTGGCGGTCCGTCCTCTGTTGGTCAACCTCAACCGACTGTTCGCCCGCGAAATCAAGGAAAGCGACATGATTATCGGCGAGGAAGTGGAGCTTCCGGAACGCGGATACAACATGTCCCAAGCCATTCAGGTGCTGGCCGACAAAGGCGGCTACCGCGAGGTGATCGAGGAACGCGCAAGTCGGTTCGCGGAACTGTACCCGAAACTCAAGCGCGGAGCTCTGGTGATCGGATTCGTAGTTCCGGTAACTCTGGCGGCGGTGTTCTCGTTCACCAACGGAGAGAAAGTGGTGGTACTGGCCACGTGGGTCGTCTGGATTCTGCTCATCATGGGCTTCCTCATGGTCATCGAATACATGCGCGATAATCTGAACCGTCAAGTGGAGCTCGGCCATTTGAGCGATGAATCGATCCAATCCATGCTGGTGGAGCGCCAAGCGGCACGCATCCGTCGCAAAAAGCGGGCGCAACAGGAACGGCGGAACAGACTGCTGCGCAAAACGCGAAAACGCACCAGCGGCAAACGCACGACATCCGATAATCGCAATACCAGCGTCATCAAAGAAACGACGGAAAACGTGACGGGCGTCAACCACAATGAAGATGACGGAATCGCCATACTGGTGCAGAAAATGCAGAAAATGCAGACGACCGGTCCAAGCGCCGCCGCGAACGATGCCGCCACGGACACCACCGAGACTACCGAGACCGCCGAGACAACCGAGACAACCGAAAACACCGAGGAAAGGAGCAACGCATGAAAACCATCTGGAAACTGTTCGTCGGCGACATCCGGCGAATCACCAGCAACGTCGTCTCCATCATCATCGTCATCGGACTCGTTGTGATCCCCGGCATCTTCACATGGTTCAACGTGGCCGCCAGCTGGGACCCGTTCGCCAATACCGGCAATCTGAAATTCGCCGTAGCCAATGAGGACGACGGATACCGGTCCGACCTCATTCCAGTGAAGATCAACATCGGCGACCAAGTGGTTAACACGCTGCGTTCCAACGATCAGCTCGACTGGACCTTCACCACCAAAAAAGAAGCCATCAACGGCACCAAATCCGGCGAATATTACGCAGCTGTGGTGATTCCGAAGAACTTCAGCACCCGTATGATGACGTTCTTCGCATCCGATGGCGACCACGCCGAAATCGCCTACTACAACAATGAAAAGAAGAACGCCTTGGCTCCGAAGATCACAGGCCAAGGCGCCGATACGGTCAGCGCGCAGGTCAACGAGACGTTCTCCGAAACACTGACCAGCACCGCGCTGAGTGTGGCATCGCAACTCGCCAACCAACTCGACAAGCCAGCCGCGCAGGAACAACTCACGCAGTTCAACGGCAATATCAGCGACTTCGCGGAAACGCTCACCGACGCTTCCGGAACGCTCCGCACGTTCAGCACGCTGACACAAAGCGCACGGCATCTGCTTGAGTCCTCCGACGGTCTGATCGCCAATGTCAGCGGCAATGCGAAAAGCGCAGGAACAACACTCAAGCAAGCCGGCAGCGGCGTGGAGGATCTGACGGGCGCGTTGAAGACCGGCACCACCGCGCTGGGCACGGCTCTGACTGATTCCGCCAACAGCTTCACAGCCATGGAAGCAGATGTGGACAGCCTATTCGGCAATGCGGGCACGCAGGCCGGCAACACCGCCAACGCATTACGCAACCAGGCCACGAACATCAGCAAGCAGGCGCAAAGCTACCAGCAGATCTATGATTCGCTCGACGCGCTCAGCGCAAACGAAAAGCTGCCGGAAGCGGTGAGGAACGCCATCGACCATCTCAAAACCAACGTCGGCACCACCATCACACAGCTCAACGACCTAGCATCGGCGCTGAATGGCAGCGCCGACAACATCGACGCCAAAGTAAGCGATACCACGGCCGAACGTGCGGAGATCAAGAAACTGGCGCAGCAGGCGGCAACGTCCGTCAGTGGCATCAAAACCGACTATGAGAGCCAACTGAAACCGCAACTTGACGATATCGCCACGTCCATTACCAGCACCACCACCGCGCTCAATGCCACAGCGGCCGATCTGAAAGGCGCGCTGGGCAATCTGAACGGCACCACCAAGACCGCGGATAAGAATCTGACCGCCATCAGCAGCGTGTTGGATTCCACCGCCGATAGTCTGGCCGGCGCGGGCAAAAAACTGGGCGCATTCACAGGAACATTGACCGATGCGCTGAACAGCGGCGATATGAGCGCCGTCAAAGATGTGCTCAGCGATAATACCGACTCGTTGGCCGCCGCGCTTGCAGCCCCTGTAAAAGTGAAACGCAACGCGGTGTTCCCAGTCAAGAACTTCGGTTCGCAGATGGCACCGTTCTACACGATCCTGCCGCTGTGGGTCGGTTCGCTGCTCATGGCAGTGACGCTCAAGACCACCGTCTCGCGTAAGGTGCGCAAGGAACTCGGCGACCCGAAACCGCATCAGCTGTTTCTCGGACATTACGGTGTGTTCGGCGTGATCGGACTATTGCAGAGCACGTTCTCCTTGGGAGGCAGTCTGCTGTTCCTCCATGTCCAGGCGGTGCATCCGCTGCTGTTCATGCTGTCCGGCTGGGTGAGCAGCCTAGTGTTCTCGTTCTTCATCTACACGCTCGTGGCCAGCTTCGGCAACGTCGGCAAAGCCATCGGCGTGCTGTTTCTCGTCATGCAGATCTCCGGAGCGAACGGCGCATATCCGCTGGCCGTGCTGCCGAAAATCATCAGCGGCATCAGCCCGTTCCTGCCTGCGACGCATTCAATCACAGCAATGCGCGCGGCGATCGGCGGAATCTACAGTAACGATTACTGGTTTGCGATTGGCGCGCTACTGCTGTTCATTCCGCCGCTGCTGCTGATAGGCCTGCTACTGCGCATTCCACTGGTCAAGTTCAACCATTGGTACGTAAGCAAGCTGGAAAGCACGAAAGTGATCGCGGCATGATGGGCGGAACCACGCAAGAGGGCACGCGGAAGACGGTGCAAAAAACCACGCAGGAAGACGTCGGCACAGCACGTGGCCGACGTGAGCGATTACGGGAGCAAACCGACCGCAAAATCATGAAAGCCACATTGGGGATAGTGATTTCCGATGGTATCGGAGCGGTGACCATCGAAGAGGTCGCACGACGTTCAGGGGTAGCAAAGACCACAATCTACCGACGCTACCGAAACGCCGACGATTTATTGCAACGCATCCAACCGGAAGTTGCCGGACTACCGAATTTCAACGATTTGAAGCCGTCGCGGAGCGGACTGGCCACCATGCTGCGACGCATCCAGGACTGCTTCGACAGCGAACTCGGATTGAAAGCCGTGGGCGTGGTGCTGTCTTCCGACAACGCCACGCTGAAGGCGATCGCAGCACAAGTGCTGGCGCCGGCCGAAGAACGGTTCGTGGGGTTCATGGAACGTGGCATCGCCGACGGAGTGTTTCAAAACCGTTTGGACTACACGTTCCTGTTCAGCACGGTGCTGGGTTCCATGCTGGCTTGCAAAGCGTTGGCGGGGCAGGAAGCCGGAGGGGAACGGCAATCCGGCAAGGAACGCAAGCCTGATTCCTGGGCCGAGAACATGGCCACGTTGCTCTGGCCGAACGTATGCGCCGAATCCGCACGGTAACCACAGGAAAACCGTCCGCACCGACGCAAGACGGGCATGCCGTGTCGGTTTCAGAAGGAATGGGCTATTGGATTGACGCTTCTTGACGCGCCACTTCCAACGCCTTGTTGAAGGCTTCGGAGGTCCAGCTGGCACCGGCGAGCTTGTCGACTTTAAGGTCCTTCAACGGCTTGCCGACAACCGCGTCCGGCACGGCTTTGGCGAAGTCGTTCTGATGCTTTTTGGAGATGGACGTGAACGGATGGCCGACGATCTTCACGGCCGTCACGTTCTGGTCTTTGACGGTCAGATGCACGTCGATGGTGTCCTCGCCGACCGGCCCGTACTGGCCGTTGATCGAGTAGTCGCCATCCGCGTAGTTGCCGGTGTCCTGCTTGTCGGATGTTGCGGAATTCGCGTCGGCACGGTTTTTGGTGGCGTCGCCGTCGTCTGCCGTGTCGCCGGACGCCTTGCCGTCAGTTTTCGACTTCTCTTCCTGCGATTGCACGCTTTCACCGGAATTGCCGGCGTATTCGTCGTCCATCGGCGTTGCCTTCGGTTCGCCGCATGCCGACAACAGCGCGATACTCGCCGCGGACAGTGCGATGACTTTGATTGCGTTCGATTGTGCGGCGCTCATGCGCGCTCCCCTTCCGTACCGTCCGCGTCCGTATCTCCGGTTTTTGCGGCCTTCGTAGGGTCGGCGAACGAAATCGCAATACCCCCGTTCTGCGCGCCCTCCGCGTCCGAGCCGGTGTGCGCAGGCTTGCCACCGGCCGCCTCGTACGCACGTTTCGCCTCCTCGTCATTCCACTGTTCGCCGACGAGCACACCATGGTTGAGCATGATTTCGCGTTGCGCGCAGGAGGCGACGAGCGCATCGTGCGTCACGACGATGATCGTAGTGCCCTGCTCGTGCAGCTGACGGAACAGGTCGAGCACGATCTTCTCATTCCTCTCATCGAGATTGCCGGTCGGCTCGTCGGCGAGAATCAGCTTCGGGCAGTTGATGAGCGCTCGGGCGATGCACACGCGCTGCTGCTCACCGCCGGACAGCTGGCCGGGCAGGTGATGCGCACGCTCCTTCAATCCCACTCGTTCCAGCGCTTCCATCGCCTGCTTCTCATCGACTACAGAATGGTAGTATTGCGCCACCATCACGTTCTCCACCGCCGTCAGATGCGGCACGAGGTAAAACTTCTGGAACACGAGTCCGATCATGTTCTTGCGCACATCGGCGAGCTGGCGGGCGTTCAGATCCTCCAGCCGGCGGCCTTCGAGCATGACGGAACCCTTCGACGGCGTATCCATGCAGCCGATCATGTTCATCAGCGTGGTTTTGCCGGAACCGGACGAGCCGACAATCGCCAGCCATTGCCCTTGCGGAACGGTCAGACTCAGGTCGTCGACGGCGTGCAGATCGCCGTAAATCTTGGAAATGTGGTCGAGTTCCAGCAGCATATGTTCGTTGTCCATGATTATTCCTCCCTCAAAACGATGGCGGGGTCGATACGGGTGGCGCGGCGGACCGGCGGAATGGAGGCGATGACGGCGATCGCCACGCTCAGCAGCAGCGAGCCGGCGCCGAGCAGCCAGTCGAAGCCGATCGCGCGACCGAAGACGGTGGCGCACAGCACACGCGCCAGCACATAGCCGATAGCAGTGCCGAGCAGACCGCCGATCAAGCCGTAGATGCCGGATTCCACGTAGAATTCGACGCCGAGGGCGCGTGAATCGGCGCCGAGGGCCTTACGCAGGCCGATTTCGTTGCGACGCTGGCTCACGATGGAGCTGATGGTGGTACCCACGCCGACAAGCGTCAGCACGAGCACGACGAGCGAGACAATCCAGAACAGGGTCTGCAGCATGGCGATGATGCGGGTGTCGGACGAGGTGATTCTGGTGACGGTCTGCGCTTTGACGGCAGTGTTTGTATTTTTGTTGATTCTGTTGACGATGGCGTTCAGCTCATCCCCCATGGCGTTCACCGAGTATTCGACCACGTCGGCGCCGCGCTCGTGGCCCGCAAGTTTGGACACGTCCGCGGTAGTGGCGTAGATGATGGAATCCTCGTTGCCGCCGGTATCGACGATGCCAGCGATACGGAATTCGGTGCCGTTGTTATCCATGATGTCGGACGAGACGCGGCCGTTTTCCGTGGCTTGCGTGGTCTGTTCGCCTTGCGTAGTTTGTGTACTCTGCGTGCCTTGCGCGGACGATTCTGCCGTTTCAGTTGATTCGTCCGAATCGGATTTTGCGGACGCGGAAGAAGACGCTGAAGCAGACGCGTCGGCGGCGCGGTAGCCGATGGTGACGCGGCTGCCGACCTTCACGCCGAGCGCGTCGGCGACGTCGCGGCCGACCATCACGTTGCCCGAGCCGGGCCAATCGCCCGTCACGTTCCAATGGCGATTGAGCGCGCGGACGGCTTTCACGTCCACGCCGGCGATGGTGTACGGCGCGGAATTGATGCGCACGCTCTCATACCGGTATGCGGCTGATTTCACGCTGTGTCCGGCGCCGATGAGCGCCGTCACGTTGCGTACGGTTGCAGTATCGATGCCTTGCGATTTGCCCGTTGCGGACGCGGGCGTGACGATCAGGTTCGCGCCGTACGCGCGCATTTCCTCGTTCATCTGCTGCGGCACCGCGACGCACACGGATGCAAGGCAGAACAGCGTGGCCGCGCCGACGAGCGACGCGATCACGGCCATCATCGCACGGGAGCGACGGCGGAACACCGCGCCCCACAGCATAGTGAAGAACATCTTGCGATTCGTCATCGCACACCCCCTACGAAAGCCAAGCACAACTCACCTACCATGCAGCACCTCCGCCGGACGCAAGCCCAGAATCGCCCGAATCGACGAAAGCGAGGCCACGAGCACAGTGACCGCCAGCAACACGAAAACCAACACGAACACCATCGGACGCATGGTGATGCCCGAGCCGAACACCACGTGCCCCACGATCTGTGCAACGCCCGAGCCAAGCAGCGCGCCGGCAATCGCACCAACCAGCGAAATCACCGCCGTTTCGGCGAGCATAAGGCGCGAAACCGCGCCGTCCGTGGCGCCGATCGCCTTCAACAGCGCCAATTCCGAACCGCGTTCGCCAATCGACGCGGCCATCAGGTTCGCCACGGCGATCGCGGCGGCAACCAGCGACAGCACGGTCATCAGCACCATCACCGCCTGCGTCTTGTTCAGCACATCGCCCTGCAGCGCGGCCACCTGGCGCACCTGCTTGGCCACCGCGCCCGGCAGCACCTCTTCGATCTGGTACGCGATCGACGACGGATACGCGGTGCAATACCACGTCTCCCACTCGTCCTGCGTGAGCGCGTTCGGATTCTTCGATGCCTTGCGCGCGAGGTCGTTGTCGGGCGTGGTGAGCGCCTTGACTTCAATCTTGTCGATGGAATTCGGCAGATTCGCAAGCGTTTGCGCGGCGATGGACGGCATATAAATGGCGCTGTTGTCGGAATCGCCTGAATCGAAGATGCCGACGATTTTCACTTTCACGCGATTGCGTTCGGTGGAGGATTTGCCGGTTTTCCCGGTACCTCCGTTCGTATTGTCGTCCGCACCGACGGCGATCGTCTTGTCGAGCGTGACGCTGTCACCGACGTTCACGCCCAGTTTCGCGGCGAGCGCGCTGCCGACCATCGCCTGCTCGCTGTCGTCTTTCGGCCAGGTTCCGTTGATTTTCCACCATGAGCGCATGCCGTTCATGCCGGCCACGGTGGACTCGCCGGAGTCCATGTGCAGGGTTTTCGCGAACCACGTGCCCACGATCGGCACGTTGGTCGCCTTGCATTTCGCCGCGGAAGCAGCCGCACCTGACGCACCAGCCGTTCCAGCAGAGCCAGCCGAACCAGCCCCCGAACCGACACACCCCGCATCCGCGTGGATGTTCAATTCCGGCGCGAAATTGGTGATGTTGAACGCCCAGAAGATGGTCTTGATCTTCTGCGCGTCCGACTCCTTCAGAAACGCGGTCGGGTCGGCGCTGTCCGCCGCAGCCGAGCCGTCGGAAGTGGAACCCCCGTCCGAACCGGACGAACTACCCGAAGCCGAGCCAGCAGAATCGCCGGTATTGTACAAATCGCTCACCACAGCGTCGGACTTCGGCTGCACGACGATATTCGAACCGTACGTGCTCAGCTCCGCGTTGAGCTTGTCGCCCACGTCGAACACCACGCCGAGCATGGCCACGCTGACGGTGGCGGACAGGCACACGGTGACGGCGATGAGCAGACGGCGTTTGAACTGCCGGCTGAACGAGCGAGAGATCATTTTCAGGAAGAACATGGCACCCCCTTACCTTTCTCGGCGCTCACTGGAAATGGCTCGACAGCGCGTCGAGCGTGGACGTTTGGATGACGATTTTGCCCGGCTTGACCTGGTAGTCGAACGGTATCGGGTTGCAGCCGCCTTTGAAGCCGATGGTGGCGAGGTTGATGGCCACATCGCACTTCTTGCAGATGATTTTGCCGTCCTTCTCGTAGTAGCCGGCGTCGCCGCAGTTGTCGCACGCGTCGAGGCCGACGCCGTACGCGCCGCCGTTCTTCTTGATGATGATGAATCGCATGGAGGTGCCGTCCTTCGCGCGGTATTCGAAGCGATGCAGGTGGCCGTCGGAAATCTGGCTGAATTTGATGGTGGCCACGCCGTCGGCGAGCGAGTAGTCTTCCGGCGGCGACAGCGTGACGACTTTCTGCGTTTGCGCGACGCCGTACGTCAGGGCCACGGTGACGCAGATCATGGCGACCAGGCTGAACGCGCCGGCCGCTTTCGCGCGGCGGCGGAACGCGATATGCGTGCGTGCGATCGCCTCGTTGGCGCCGGTCGGCTTGACTTTGAAGCCCATGACGATGCTGGCGATTGCCGGAATGGCGAAGACGAGCGCCATTGCGATGGTCAGGCTGCGCTGATGGTTGATGCCCCACACGAGCGCGAGGAAGGCGGCGGTCGGGAAGCTAACGATGCGTTTGGATTGGAGGATCTGCGCAAGGTCGGTGAAATGCTGTGCGAACAACAGCGCGACCAACAGCAGCACCGCCGTCGTGAACGACCAGCGGACGGCGGTGGAACGCATCGTGCGGAAGATAAGCGCGGCGATGATTGCGACGGCCGCGCCCAAAGCGAAGCCGAGCGCGCGCAACAGCATGTCGGAAGTGAAGATGGGATCGCCCGGCTCGACGAAGATCGTCAGTCGCAGAATCACGTCGGGCAGCGCACGAAAGGTGGTGGCCGCGATCGCAAGCGCCGCAACGAGATTCGCGATGTCGAGCAGCGCGCGGTGGTTGTGCCAGTCGGCGGTGATGCGGCGGGCGAACAGGACGATGACGAACACGGCCACGTCGAGGATCACGCAGCACCACAGGGTCGGATAGTTGACGAACGTGCGTTGCGTGATGACGGCGGTGGCGCGCAGCGCGGCGAATACGACTGCGCCGGCGAATCCAACAACGAAACCGGCCAGCCGCCAGTACGCGCTCAGAGGCTTGTCACGCCCCTCACCGACGGTGAGCATGACGCTCAACGCCATGACGAGCAGCGCCGGCGCCAACACCCCCTGCAACACCGTCACAAACTGCAGCAGCATCCCAAAATCCTTTCATCCAAAAACCCAACTCAAAGAGCCCAACGATTCCCATTCCGCCCCATCCCAAAGAGTCCCACCCCTCTCACCCCCCCCTAAAATGCGAGGATTTCCCGGACCCCCTCCACAATCGCAGAGGTGAATCCATCCCCCTAAACGCGAGAGAGCGGTTTCGGTATGCATTGCCCGACCGTAAGCTTGGCCGAACGGCCTTGAATGTGTCGGGTAATGCATACCGAAACCGCGAACGGGCTACGCTAGGAGATCACCACTCCTGCGGCGTATAGTTCCAGTCCGGGAAGGTGACCTCGATCGGTTCCGTCCAGAAGCGTCCCTTCACACCCGTCTCCGGATCGACGTGCAGCATCCAGCCCTTCTTCTCCGGGGATTCGATCTTCAGCACGAGTTTGTACGCGCCGGCCTTGTCGAGCTTGACGTTGGCGCCGTAGTGCGGGCCGTCGGAGGCGTTCATCTGCATGAAGGTTCCGGAGGCGACGGACGCGTTGGAGGTCTTGTCGATGATGTCGTAGTTGACGGTCAGGTCCGGCACGAAATCGCCCTTGCCGTAGCCGAGTTCGGTGCCCTTCTGGTTGGCATGGATGTCGGCTTCGAGGTGGAAGCTCGCATCGGCGGCCTTGAGGCCCATGCCGGACGGTTCCATGTCGATCGGCTGGAAGTACACGGCGTTGACGGTCAGCGGGCCGCATTCCTGGTCGGAGTGCTTCTCATCGACCTGGATCTCTTCGAAACCGGCGGAATCGCTGGAATCGTCCTTGCTGGAGTCGTCGGCCTTCGAAGCCGACGCGGAGGCGCTGGACTTGTCCGAAGCGGCGGAATCGTTGAAATTGCCGCATGCGGACAGGGAGAAGGCCATGGAGCCGGCCAGCAGGATGCCGAGCAGAGCGGCGATCTTCTTGTTCTTCATTTCTCTTTCCTTTGTTGTTGGATGTGGAAAAAATATCGGTAAATCTCGGAAAATTTGCGTATTACTTGCGATTGTCAGGCGTGCGCAACTTGCGTTTGCGTGCGAAGCCGACGGCGAACAGCGCGAGTACGGCAATCGCCGCGATCGCTTGTGCCGCAAGGCATTCGACGTACGGATACAGGCCGATCCAGTCGTTTGTGGGCACGCTGGACAGGTAGTGGCCGTCGATCAGGTCACCTTCGATGAGCGCGTGGATGCCACCGCCGGCGAAGATGACGACCAGCACGGCCATCAGGATCGACGTAACGAGGAAGAACGGGCCAATCGGAATCTTTACGGAGGTGAAGCGCAGCACGAGGAAGATGACGAGCAGCACCACACCCGCGGCGATGCCGCCGATCCACATGCCTTGCGCGTCGCGACTCATCGAGTAGATCGATTCGTAGAAGATGACGGTTTCGGCGCCTTCACGGAACACGGCTAGGAAGCTCAGCATGGCGAGCGAAACGACCATACCCAGGCCCACGCCTTCGCCGGCGGCGACTTTGTTTTGCGCGTCGGCCACGGCGGACTCGGTTTTGGTGCGGATGTAACGGTTCCACGCTTCCACGGAACTTTTGTTGAGCATCCAATTGCTGGTCCACAGCAGCATGAGCATGGCGATCAGCGCGCACACGCCTTCGGAGATTTCCTGAATCGGGCCGGAGCCGCCGAACAGGAACGTGAAGAGCACGGCGATCAGGCCGGAGCCGGCAAGGCCCGCGAGCACGCCGAGGTAAATCCACTTGGTGAAACGCTGGTTGCCGGATTTGACGAGGTAGGCCACCACGGCGGCCACCACCAGCAGCGCTTCGAGACCCTCGCGGATCAGGATGAGGAACGCCTGTCCGGCGGAGCTGGTGATGGCTTTGGTGAAGGCGTTGACGTTGCCGGCCGCGCCACCGTCGAGGGTGGCCGCGTCTTCGACGAGCCAGCTTTTCAGGTCGTCGACAAGCTTTTTGATCTCCTTGTCGGAACCGCCGTCGCGCATGGTTTTGCGGGTCATCTTGAACTGGTATTCCACCTGCGAGACGCGGTCGCCGGAGATGGCGTTCATGACGTTCTTTTCGAAGCCGAGCTTTTCGTAGTACTGGTAGTACGCGTCGTTGACGAGGCTGGAGCCTTCCGCGCCCTTGCCGGAGATGGCGGCCTTGTATGCCTTGTCGAGGATGACGTTCATTTCGCTGGCGACTTCACTCCACGTGCGGTCGCCTTTGCCTTTGGAGGAATTCTTTTTGGCCGCGTCGAGCTTCTTACGTTCCGCGGCGGTCTGTTCGGCGCGCTGCTTCGCGTAGGTTTTGGGGTCGGCGAGGTTCGCGTTGCCGTCAAGCGTCTGCGCGGCCGTGTCAAGGTCCGCGTTCAGCGCGTTGATTCCGTTTGCGATCGCGCTCCCCTGGCCCTGCTGGTACGCGAGTCCTTCCAAATCGGTGAACTGCCTGAGCAGTGTCTGCTGGCATTCGGCGGAAATGGTGTCGTTGACGACTTTCGAGAAGTTGGACGCATCATAGCCGATCCAATGCGCGGTCTGGAAGCCGGTGCCGGCCTGGCCGTAATCGCCGTCATTGTAGTCTTTTTCGGCGGTGGCGAGCTGCTTGGCGATGTTCTGCGCAGCGGCGGTCCAGGAATCGAAATTCGTTTGGCTGTCGTCGGCGGCGGACGCCTGCTGCGGCATCGCGGTGCCGGCGAACAGCGTGGCGAGCGCGATCATCAGCGCGGCGACGAGCGCGGCAAGACGGCCGGAAGCCGAGACGCGCGAATCGCACGAATCGTAGGAACCGGCTGCATGGCGCTGCGCGACGCGAGATGACATGGGTCGAACCTTCCTTCCGCAAATCTTTTCGGCGCGCTTTCCCCGACGTACCCGACGTACGAAGCGCGCATCGGAAGCCAAGATAGAACGAAACTTTTTTGAATAACAGTCTTGATTTTTAATTGGTCTTGTTGTATCGCGCATGGAAAAACGTTGGAATTCCGCCGTTTTTATTTTTCCCGTTTTCCGCGTGTCGTCTCACATTGTGACGCTCACCGCCGTTCCGCAACACCCCCGTCCGCCCGAAAACGTGAAGCGAACTCCATGCCAAAGCGTCGGTCTGTATAATCACGATTAGTATAATCGTAACTATACAAAGCTACGGGGGTATCAAAATAAGGCGATGCCTCATGCCACATATAGCGCATATCAGGTTGCCCAGGCACGAACTCCGCCAAGCCGGGCACGCGCTAGCATCGTGGGTATGGATTCCCTCGCACCGCTCGCGCATCGCATGCCGTACACCGCCGCTTTCCCCAAGGCGCTCGGCACGGGGTTGCTGATTTCGACGCCTCGCCCGATCACTGCGGAATTGCGCGGCGAGATGGAACGGTTCATCGATGAATACGAGCATGCGCTTTCGCGGTTTCGCGCTGATTCGCTGGTTGCGCACATCGGCAATGCGGAGCATGGCGGGCATTTCGATTTTCCCGATTGGGCCGGCCCGCTATTCGATTTGTACGACGCGCTGCACGCCGCCACGCGCGGTGCGATCGACCCGTGCGTGGGCGAGGACCTGATCCGTCTCGGTTACGATCCCGCGCTGAGTTTCACCGTTGAAGCCGACGCCGGCGAGCGCCTGGGCGCGCTGCACGGACGGGCCGTATGGGGTCGTGATGTGGTTCGTTCGAGTGGTACGACATTGGTTACACGCAGTCCGGTTCATGTGGATTTCGGCGCGTGCGGCAAAGGTTATCTGGTGGATTCGCTGGGCGGATTGCTCACCGATTCAGAACTTTCGCGCACATCGCATGTCAAGTCAGCCGAAACGACCAACCCGACATGCCAATCTTCCACCTCAGACAGCAAACGCGAAAGCGCTGCCCCGGAATTTGTGATTGATGCGGGCGGCGATCTGCTGGCGCGCACGAACAAGCCGATCCGTGTGGCGCTTGAGGATCCGGATGATCCGTCCTGCGCGGTCGGCGTCGCACTGATCGGCGATGGCGCGTTCTGTGCGAGCGCGCCCAGCCGTCGCCATTGGGAGGTGGCGGTGAACGAACAGACGCATCTGGCGATTCACCACCTGCTCAACGCCATCGACGGCCTGCCCGTGCAGCAGACGGAGGCCACCTGGGTTGCGGTGCGATCCGCGTCGTTTGGCGGCTATCCGACTGCGGTGGCGGACGGGTTGGCTACGGCGCTGTTCGTTGCGGATCCGAACGAGCTGAGCAGCACTTTCGCTTTCGATTGCGCCACGTTGGACGTCGACCGTCACGCCACCATCAGTGCCGGTTTCCCCGGCCGCTTCTTCTGATTTCCAACAAAACTCACGGAATGAGGTTGCCGGCGGCCACGTACAGGTCCCACCAATCCTGCTTGTCGAGGTCGATGTCCGCGCCGTCGAGCATTTCGCCCAGCCGGGTGGGGTTCATCGAGCCGAGCACGATCTGGATCTTCGCCGGATGCCTGAGCACCCATGCGGTGGCGATGGCGTTGGCGCTCACGCCGTACTTGGCGCCCTTTTCGTCCAGTGCCTTGTTCAGCTCCGGGAAGTGCTCGTTGCCTACGAACGGGCCGTATTCCGTGCCGGACTGGAACGGGCTCCACGCCTGGATGGTCATGTGGCGCAGTCGCGAGTAGGACAGCAGGCCGTCCGAATGGTTGGCCACGACCATGCCTTCGGCGCCGGAGTTGGTCATCAGCTCGTCGCTGACCATCTGCGCGTGCATCAGGCCGAACTGCAGCTGGTTCGCCTCGAGCCTCATGGCCGGGTCGTCGCCGAGCCAGGACTGCAGCAGTTCCGCCTGCCACGGGTTCACGTTGCTCACGCCGAAGTGGCGCACTTTGCCCGCCTTGTGCAGGGTGGTGAACGCTTCGACGATTTCCTCGGCCTCCATCAGGGTGTCGGGCCTGTGCAGGAGCGCGAAGTCCACGTAGTCAGTGCCGAGCGCTTCCAGTTCCTCGTCGAGTCGCGTGATGAGGTGCTTCGCGGAGAAGTCGTAGCGGGTGGCGTGCACGTTGTTCGGGTCGCTGAAGTCGATGTTGATACCGAACTTCGTCTGCAGGAAGATGTCCTCGCGCTTGAGCCCGGCGTCCTTCCACGCGCGGCCGAGCACACGCGAGCTGGCATGGTCGTGGTTGACGTTGAATCCGTAGATGTCCGCCGTGTCGAAGAAGTTGACTCCATGCTCGGCGGCCGTACGCACGACTTCTGCCGCAGCGTCCGCATCCAGCGCGTCCATGCGCATCACGCCGAGCGCCGCCTGCGATGCGACCACTGCCGATTTGCCGATTTCGATGCTTTTCATGACTGCCCACTTTCTTTGTGATTTTCAAATACGTCAATCGATTGACGTCAGTCACCTCAATGGTAAATCCGCCGTCCCGTCAGCGCAACACAATAAAAATGCCGAAGCCAAAACGCAAAAATCCGAAGGGGTGGTCCCTCCGGATTTTTTAGCGAGTCAGCACACCAACCTCACTCGGCCAGCGTGAACTGGCTGTTGTAGATGTCGGCGTAGAAGCCGCCCTTGGCGAGCAGTTCCTCGTGCGTGCCGCGTTCCACGATGTCGCCGCCGTTCATCACCAGGATCATGTCGGCGTCGCGGATGGTGGACAGGCGGTGCGCGATCACGAAGCTCGTGCGGCCCACGGTCAGCGCGTCCATCGCCTTCTGGATCAGCTCTTCGGTACGGGTGTCGACAGACGAGGTGGCCTCGTCGAGGATCAGGATTGGCGCGTCCTCCACCATCGCTCGCGCGATCGTCAGCAGCTGACGCTGGCCCTGGGAAAGCGACGCCTTGTCGTCGAGCACGGTGTCGTAGCCGTTCGGCAACGACATGATGTAGTGGTGCAGGCCGACGGCCTGGCATGCGGCCACGATCTGCTCGTCGGTGACGTCCTTCTTCGAATACGCGATGTTTTCACGCACTGTTCCACGGAACACCCACGTGTCCTGCAGCACCATGGAGAACTGGTCGTGCACGTTCCAACGCGGTACGGACTTGGTGTCGATGCCGTCGATCGAAATCGTGCCACCGGAAATCTCGTAGAAGCGCATCAGCAGGTTGACCATGGTGGTCTTGCCGGCGCCGGTCGGGCCGACGATGGCCACCTTCTGGCCGGCCTTCACGGACGCGGAGAAGTCGTTGATGATGGTCTTGTCCGCGTCGTAGCCGAAGCGCACGTGGCTGAATTCCACGTCGCCGCGCACCGGCTGCGGCTTGCCGTCCGCGCCGACGCCCAGCAGCGCCTGCTTGCCGGTTTCGTCGGACAGTTCCGGCTCCTCAAGGAAGCCGAAGACGCGTTCGGATGCGGCCGCGCAGCGCTGCAGGTTCTGGAACGCCTGCGCGAACTGGGACAGCGGCTGCGTGAACAGGCGGATGTACATCATGAACGCCACGATCACGCCGAATTCGATCTTGCCGTCCATGGCGAGCGCCGCGCCGACCACGCACACCACCACGTATCCGAAGTTGCCGACGAAGTTCATGATCGGCATCATCAGGCCGGACAGGAACTGGCTTTTCCAGCCAGACACGTACAGGTCGTTGTTGTACTTCTCGAACTGCTCGATGGAGCGTTCCTCGCCGCAGTATGCCTTGACCACGGTGTGGCCGGTGTACATTTCCTCGACGTGGCCGTTGACGTCGCCGAGCGCCACCTGCTGGCGGGTGAAGTACTTCTGCGACACCTTCATGATCACGCCCATGATGATCAGGCCGAGCAGCGCGGAGCCGATGGCGCACAGCGTCATGGTCACGTTGTTGTAGAACATCATGATGAGCGCGCCGAAGAACAGCGTGATCGAAGTGATCAGCGAGCCGACCGACTGGCCGAGCGTCTGTCCGATCGCGTCGACGTCGTTGGTGATGCGGCTCAGCACGTCGCCGTAGCTGACTTTGTCGAAATATTTCAGCGGCAGGCGATTGATTTTCTGGCTGATCGCCTCACGCAGCTGCTGTGCCGTGCGTTGCGTGACGTTGGCCATCAGCCAGCTTTGCAGGTAGCTCAGCAGCGCGTACCCGACGTACAGCGCGACGAGCAGCCATGCGATGCGCGACACCGCGTCCATATCGATCGAATTCATGACGGGCTTGCCGTGCACCATGGCCGGCAGACCCTTCGTGATCTCGTTGGTCATGTCCTTGAGCTTGTCCGGGCCGATGATCTGGCACACCGTGCCGGCAGCGCCCAGAACCAGCGCGAGAATCATCACCGGAATGTACCGGCTGCAGAATTTCACGAGCTTCTTCATCACTCCGCCGAAGTCCTTCGGCTTTTCCACGGCCCCACGGCCGCGTCCCATTCCTCTTGGCATGTCTCCCCCCTTCAGCGCTTCAGTTCGTCTTCGCTCAACTGCGATTCGGCGATCTGCCGATACACTTCGCACGTGTCGAGCAGTTCCTCGTGCGTGCCCTGGCCGACCACTTTGCCGTCGTCGAGCACGATGATGCGGTCGGCATTCATGATGGTGCCGATGCGCTGCGCGACGATGAGTTTCGTGGAATCCTTCGCTTCCTTTTCGAGCGCGTCACGTACGGCACGGTCGGTTTTGAAGTCGAGCGCGGAGAAGGAATCGTCGAAGATCAGGATTTCCGGATGACGGTAGACGGCGCGTGCAATCGACAGACGCTGCTTCTGCCCGCCCGAAACGTTGGAACCGCCCTGCGAAATGCCGGAATCGTACTTCTTCTGCTTTTTGTCGATGAATTCCGTCGCCTGCGCGACGTCGCATGCGCGGCGCACGGTGTCGTCGTCGCGGTCCGTATCTCCGTACGCGACATTGCTGGCGATCGTTCCCTTGAACAGGAACGACTGCTGCGGCACGTAGCCGATCTTGTCGCGCAACGCCTTCAGCTTGTAGTCGCGCACGTTGACGCCGTCGACGAGCACCTCGCCTTGCGTGGCGTCGTAGAAACGCGGCACGAGGTTGATGAGGGACGATTTGCCGGAGCCGGTCGAGCCGATGAACGCCACCGTCTGACCCTTCTTCGCCTTGAAATTGACGCCTTCGAGCATGGCGTGACGCGAGTCGGGGTAGGCGAAGCTCACATTGCGGAATTCGATTTCGCCTTCCTCGCCCGGCTTGCCCGCGTCCTGCGTGCCGTCGGCGACCATCGGCTCGGTGTCGATGACTTCGAGCACGCGCTGCGCGGACACGTCGGCTCGCGGCCAGAGCACGAACACCATGCTCAGCAGCAGGAAGCTCATGATGACCTGGATGGAGTAGCTGGAGAACACCACCATGTTGGAGAAGGTGGTGAGCTTGTCGACGGCGTCGGCAGCGTCGATGAGGTACGCGCCGATCCAGTAGACGGCGAGCATCAGGCCGTTCATGATGGTGTTCATCAACGGCATCATGATGGCCATGGCGCGGTTGGTGAACAGCTGGGTTTCGGTGAGTTCCTTGTTGGCTTCGGTGAACTTGGCTTCCTGATAGTCCTCGGCGTTGTACGCGCGCACCACGCGCAGGCCGGTGAGGTTCTCGCGCGCCACGAGGTTGATGTTGTCGGTCAGGCGCTGCATGGCCTTAAACTTCGGCATGACGAAGCTCATGATCACGGCGATGACCACCAGCAGGATGGCCACGGCGATGCCGGTTGCGAGCGTCCAATCGAAGCCCTTTCCTGCGATCTTGCACACGGCCCACACGGCCATGATCGGCGCTTTGACGATCATCATGAGGCCCATGGTGATGAACATCTGGATCTGCGTGATGTCGTTCGTGGAGCGGGTGATGAGCGACGCGGTGGAGAAACGGTTCATTTCCGCCGGTCCGAAGCTTTCCACCTTGTTGAATTCAAGCGAACGCAGGCGCTGGCTGAACGAGGCGCCCACGCGCGCGGCGATGAAGCCGGTGACGACCGCGCAGGCCGCCGAGCCGAGCGAGACGAGCAGCATTTTGCCGCCGGCCACCCAGATGTCGTGCATTTCACTGCCGGGGGTTTCGACGAGCTGCGTGATGTCGGCCATATAATCCGGCAGGGTCAGGTCAAGCCAGATCTGACCGACGATGCTGACCAGCGCGACGAGCATCTGACCGATCTCCGCTTTGGAGAGGTATCGTACGATGCGAAGCATGCTTGGTTCCTTCTCTTGTTTTGTGTTTTGCTTGTTTTCTTACGATTAGTTTTTGCGATTTTTCGCGGTTTTTGCGATTACTGGATTGCGATTACTTACACTGTGAATTATTTACAGCGTAAGATACTACGCGTCTTCCTGTGCGTTTCCTGAGAACGCGGCTTTGACCTCGTCCGCCGTGGGGCGCGGCTTGCCGGGCATGCACAGCGACATGTACGTGGTGAATTCCTCGGTGAGCTCAACGAATTCGCGCGCGCGGCGCTCCCCCATCTGCGAGAAGATCCAGCAGATCGCCTCGCGCATGCTTTCGCGCTGCCGTTCGGCGCGTTCCCTGCCGGCTTCGGTGAGGTTCACGTGCACCACACGGCGATCGTCGGGGTCGGATTCGCGTGTGATCTGGCCTTTTTTCTCCAACGCGGACAGCAGTGTGGACACGCGTCCGGTGGTGGTTTTCATTGAAGAGGCGAGCTGCGATGGCGTCAGCGGGCCTTTCCTATAGAGTTCCTGCACGGCGAAGGGTTCGCCCTTCGCGCCTTTCACCATCTCCTGCTGCATGCGCGAGCGTTTGTCCCATGTGTTGGTCGCCAATTCGTGGAACAGTTCCTCTTCAAAGCCCACGCGGCACCTCCTTCCGTCGCAATCGCCGTCATAATATCTTACAGTGTAAACATTTTACAGTGTAAGTTATTCCCAGGGCGATTTTGCAGCGAGCAAGCTACAGAAGGCACGAAAAAGGCCGCGGCCCGAATCGCGATTATTGTGCGGAATCGGGCGCGGCCAATCGTACGTATTGCGCGGAATTCAGCCGCGACGGGCGTCGACGGAGGCGTTCAGCATCGCCAGCTCATCCTGCGTGAGCGTCAGTTCGGTGGCAGCGAAGGAATCGTTGATTTCCTGCGGATTGCGGGCGCTGGGGATGGTGAACAACCGCTCATAGCGGCTCAGTTCCCAGGCGAGCACCACGCGCTGGTAGGAGCAGCCGTGGTTGCCGGCGACCGTGCGGAACGGGTCGTACGCGCGCTGGTCGAACGCGTCGAGGAAGCCGCCGAGGGGGCTCCAGCACACGAACGCGAGTCCAAGTTCCGCGCAGTGCTCCATCGTATGCTCAGGGTCGGGGTGCGAGGGCGAGAACTGGTTCTGCACGGCGACCAACTTGTCGCCAAGCATCTCACGGGCAGTGTCGATCTGCGCGTTGTCCACGCGGGAAATGCCCGCGTACCGGATCACGCCCTCGTCAAGCAGCTGCTTCAGCGCGCCGACCTGGTCCTCATAAGCCACTTCCGGGTCCGGTCCGTGCGAATACAACAGGTCGAGCGTATCGACGCCCAAGTGCAGCGCGGATTCCTTGGCGTCACGAATCATGGTTTCGGGGCGCGAATCCGCCATCCACCCGTATTGACTGCCCGCCGCCTGCAAATGCTGGCGTTCCCCGCCAGGCCGACGACTGCAGCCCTCGGAATCCCGCCCCTGAGTGTCCGATTCTGGCGAATCGGACACAGGAGCAACAAAAGCGGGAACCTCCATGGTGCGTCGATAGCCGGTTTTCGTGGCGACCAGCACTTCATCGCGAGGGCCGTCCCAGCTGGCGAGCGCATCACGCACCAACTTTTCGCCGTACCCCAAATCTTTCGCAGTGCCGGTACCAGGCTCGCTCGGCAGATAATACGACCAAGCTGTGTCCAAATAGCGAACACCCGCGTCCAAACCGGCGTGAATCGTACGAATCGCAGTATCGCGATCCGGACGCCCCTCAATCGCCAAAGCCATCGTTCCCATGCCGAGCCGAGGAATCGTAAATCCTGCCAACTCACCGTTCATCATCATCTTCCCCTTCCTTGCAAGCACGCAGCCGATTCGCGCATGTTCACATCAAGACTAACTCAACGTGGACCGGCGCAAGCTTGTCGGGCGCCTGCGCGAAGATAAGGGCACAACCGAACGGGAGCCGAAAGGCTGAGAGGGAGCTCGACGAGCTTCGACCGAGGACTTGATGCGGGTAATGCCGCCGTAAGGAGACGGGTTGTTCGCGCCGCGAGGCGTATCTCATTTCCGTTCGCGATAACCGAATATCGCGTGATTAGGGTCACGGAGGGGCGCACCACCTCATAGGGTACGGTTCCTTCGGCGACCCTTTTTTCGTACCAACCGTGAATGTCCGATTCACCGGAAGCAGACGCTCGGAAGCCCACAAAGCAGTTCTGAACGTCCGTTTCGGCGGGAACGGCACTCGTGGGGCCTGACATACAGAAGGGAACCGAAATGATCATCAACGGCAAGGAAGAGGACGTCGCCACGCCGATCACCGTGGCCGAACTAGTGGAGCAGCGCGGTCTGCGCGCCGACCGCGTGGCCGTGGAGCTCAACGGCGAGATCGTGCCGCGCGCCCAGCGTGCGCAGACGCAGCTCAAGGGCACCGACACGTTGGAAATCGTCACGTTCGTGCAGGGCGGCTGAGCACAGCAGCGAAACAAACCATACGAGCGGAAACGAGAATACGAGAACAACCATGACTTTTGAACCATCCGCATCGCAGGCGCAGATCGACGCCCGCCAGCACGCTTTCGACAACCAGCCCGACCCGGCCACCCTGGTCAGCCGCGAGGAGATCCGCGCGGCCCTGCTCGACCGTCACACGGCCGCCACGCAGGACAAGCTCGACGCGGCGCACGTGGCCATCTGCGGTTGCGGCGGCCTCGGGTCCGCCATCGCGGTGGCGCTGACCCGCATCGGCGTCGGCCACCTGCACTTGATCGACTTCGACCGCGTGGATATGACGAACCTGAATCGCCAGCAGTATTTCCTGAAGGACCTCGGCCAGTACAAGACGGAGGCGCTGCGCAGCAATCTGCGCCAAATCAACCCGTTCACGGACATCACCATCGACACCGTCAAGGTGACCGACGAGAACGTGCCGACGCTGTTCGAAAACGAGGACATCATCTGCGAGGCGTTCGACGTGCCGGAAAACAAGACGATGCTCGTCAACGCGGTGCTGGAGAATCTGCCGGGCAAGAAGCTCGTCAGCGCGTCCGGCATGGCCGGCTTCCGCAGCTCCAACCTGGTGAGCACGCGTCGCGTTTCGAAGAACTTCTACTTCTGCGGCGATGGCGAGACGGCTCCGGTACCGGGTGCCGGCCTGATGGCGCCGCGCGTGGGCGTGGTCGCCTGCCACGAAGCGAACATGATCACGCGACTGATCCTCGGCGAGGAAGACGCCTGACGCACTGCTACGTTACTCCACTGCCGTAATCGAAATTTTTATTGCGATTACAAACGCACGTTGCACACAACACAACAGCGACGCAACGGCAACACAAGCAGCACAGCAATCGTAACAACAGCAACACCAAACACCCCAACGAAAGGAACCGACGATGAGCACCGAAAACACCATCACCACCGCAGCCGCCGACGTCGCGGCCGCACCGAACGCCACGCTTGACGAGCTGGTCGGCACCACCACGAACACCGCGATCCTGCCGGAGCCGGACGCTCATGCGTACGACGAGATCGCCACCGGCGACGCCGACCCGCTGATCCTCGGCGGGCACAAGTTCACGAGCCGTTTCATCCTCGGTTCCGGCCGTTACGACCTGAACCTCATCAAGGCGACCATCGAGAACGCGGGCACGCAGATCGTCACCATGGCGCTGCGCCGCTGCCGCACCACCGAAAACAACCTGCTCGACTACATTCCGAAGGGCATCACCATGCTGCCGAACACGTCGGGCGCGCGCAACGCGGAGGAGGCGGTGCGCATCGCACGTCTGGCCCGCGAAGTGTGCCAGACGGACTTCGTGAAGGTGGAAATCGAGCACGAGGCGAAGTATCTACTGCCAGACAACGAGGAGACCATCAAGGCCACGGAAAAGCTGGCGAAGGAAGGTTTCGTGGTCATGCCGTACATGTTCCCGGACCCGATCGCGGCGAAGCGTCTTGAGGACGCGGGCGCGGCTTGCGTGATGCCGCTCGGCGCGATGATCGGCTCGAACAAGGGCCTGCGCGCACGCGATTTCATTGAGGTGATCATCAAGAATTCCAACGTTCCGGTGATCATCGACGCGGGCATCGGCCGTCCGAGCCAGGCCGCGGAGGCCATGGAGATGGGCGCGGACGCGGTGATGGCTTACACGGCAATCGCTTCCGCCGGCAACATTCCGCTGATGGCGCGCGCCTTCAAGAACGCGATCGAGGCGGGCCGTGAAGCGTACCTGTCCGGCCTGGGCAAGGTGACGGAAGATCACGCCGTGCCGTCCAGCCCGACGAACGAAGCCGACTACATCGGCTGATTCGCGCCGATTTCGTACGATTCGTGCACTAACGTTTCGCACTGTTTTATTGCGATTACACGACGAGGGTCGGTGGAAACGCACATTTTCGCAAGGTTTCCACCGGCCCTCTTTCGTCGAATGCGCGACACGTAGCGCAACACGCGCATGCCACGCATACCGCAGCGACAGGCAATACGTCTACTTCCCTAGAGCCGCCTTCAGGTCGCGGTTCTGGAATCGCTCGTGCAGCAGGCAGTAGCCGCCGAACACGACGAGCCACAGCAGGCCGGCGATGGCGGAACCGCGCGTATCTGCGGACAGGAACAGCGTGACGTACACGAACACGTAGAACGCAATCGCAATCCAGTCGCACACCTGCCATGCCGGCATGACGAAGCCGTCCGGCAGGAAGTCGGCGCTTTGACGGTAGCGGCGGTGCGCAAGCATCGTCAGCACGTAGATGAAGATCACGACGGCGCTGGCGGCCGAAGCGAACAGCACGAACGCACCGGAAACGCCCGGAATCGCGTTAACCAGCGGGGAGAACAGAATCATACAGCCGGACACGATGATCGCCTTCGCCGGCACCTTGTGATCCGACACCTCACCGAAGCGCTGCATAGCGGGCGATTCGGAGTCCTGCGCAAGCTGGTACAGGTGGCGGCCCGCCGAGTAGATCAGCGAATTGAGTGCCGACGCGGCTGCGGTGATCACCACGAAGAACACGAGCGCGGCAGCCCAGTCGAGGCCAGCGTATTTGAACACCATGATGAACGGCGAACCGAACGAGCCGTCCGCGTTCTGATGGAAGTTGCGCCACGGCACGATGGCCATGATGGCCACGAGCGCGCCCACGTAGAAGATGAGGATGCGCATGATCAGCTCGTTGACGGCCTTCGGTAACACCTTGCGTGGGTTCTGCGTTTCGGATACGGTCACACCTACGAATTCGATGAGCTGGTAGGCGAAGAACACCATCTGGAAGCTCATGAAGAAGTTCATCCAGCCGTTCGGCGCAAGCTGGAAGCCGTCGGTAATGTTCGTAAGGCTCACAGTGGCACCGGAAACCGTGCCGTCCACGCCTTCGATATGCGTGGCCGGGTAGCTGAAGCCGATGATTAGCATCACGATGGCGGTGACGATTAGGCCGACGATCAGCGTGATCTTGATCATGGAGAACCAGAATTCCGCCTCGCCGAACACTTTCACCGCAATCAGATTGATGCCGGTGAGCGCCACAAGGAAGCACAGTTCGATAAGCCATTTCCACGCGTTGAGGTCTATGCCGAACGTGCCGAAGAACGTGACGAAATAGGTGCTGACGGCCGTGATTTCGGTCATGCCGGTCAGGATGAGCACGATCCAGTACGTCCAGCCGGCGAATTTGCCCCACGCGCGGCCGAGGTAGCGGGTGATGAAGTTGATGAAGGTGTGCTGGCTTGGGTCGCTGTACATCATTTCGCCGATGGCGCGCATGAGCAGGAACATGATGAGGCCCACGCCGATGTACACGAAGATGATGCTTGGTCCGGTCAGCGCGATCGATTTGCCGGAGCCGAGGAACAGGCCGGTGCCGATGGTTCCGCCGATGGCGATGAATTGGACATGGCGATTTTTCAGGCCGCGTTCCATGTCGTTGCCTTTGTCGAGGCTTTCGACGGATTTGATATGCGATTGTGTGCTTTGCGCGTTCTGCGTTGCGTCAGACGCGTCGGCAGCTTGCGTGTTTGTGCCGGCCTTCCCGGTATTCGTATTCCCTAAAGTCATAATGGTCACACCCTACCGCGGGAACCGCCCAATGCGCCCGCTTTTGTCTGACAGATGACGCTTGCCGGCTCTGTTGGGAGGAACAGAAGCCGGCATGATGAAGAATGAGCGGGCTAGGCGGTCAGCTCGTCGAGTTTGGCGCGGAGGTCTTCGTTTTCGCGCTGCAGCTCGTCGATGCGGCGGGCCTGCTGTTTGATGATGCTGATGGCGGTTTCGGAGTCGAGCCCACCGGCAGGCTACTGCCGTACAGGTGACCCGCGCCGGACGCAAGCGTCAGCTCGGACGTGCCGTGGTAAACCGGCAGGTTCACGGAAATCTTCGGAATGCGGATGGCCCCCATCACGCCATCGCCGGAGTCGAGCAGGCTTTGATATTCCTTGTCTTTGGCGCTGGCGGAGTCGCCGGAGTTGTCTGAGCCGTCGGCGCTGGCGTTGTTGGCTGCATTCTGCGGATCGTCATACAGTTCGGCGAGCGGATCCTTCGCCTCGCCAATCACCGGCTGCCCCGACTTGGCAAGTCGCTTGTTGTACTCCCTGGCCGCGGCGAACGCCTCATCGGCCTGCGGGTATGGCCAGCCCGCCACGCGCTTTTCGGAACGCGCCGACGTGCTCGCCAGCTCGCGCGCCGAACAGTATTGCAACACTCTCGGAAACATGCCAATGCCGAGCGCGGTAAGAATCAGCACCGCCGCAAGCACGCGCATGGCAATGGACTTGTTGCGATCCGCGCGACGCTCGCGCATCGCTTCGGACGCGTCGGTCGCCTCCGCGAAAGTCGGGAGGGTGTAGGTGCGGGTGTTGCGCGTGGTGTCGTGCGAACCGCGCGAGCCGTCGTTGCCATCGTGCGAATCGCCATAAAAATCGTCGGCGCGTAAGTCCTTAATTTGCTGCGGACCGTCGCTTCTCGACCCGCCGCGCGCGCTCCCATGCGGAAAAACTGCCATCAGTCTTGCCCCCTTGAACTGCCAGCCATAGGGAACATTATATTGCACTCCGCCCGCGTGCCTTCTTCCCTGACGATTCCGATAATGTCGGTCGAACTTGGACGGTCTCCGGCCACAGCTCTGAGCGAACCACGTTTTACGCAAATCATGGGTTAGGTTTTATGCAAATCGCGGGTTAGCCGCCTCGCAAACGCGACCGACCCCTTAATGTCGTGAAACGTGCTATATGTGGCAGATTCGCCCTTCACAAGAAAACGATTTGCGTTATGCGTGGCAGGTTCCTTGAGCAAATCCAGACCTAGGGGGTAGGAATCATGCCCCCTAGGTCGGTTTCCCCGAAGAAACCTGCCACAGATAGCGGAAATCACATTCTTCAACCTCCGGTCACAATGGCTCACTAGGCTCGACGGTATGACGCAAGAGCTTGTTTCCCTGACCATCATCATGGCGGTGGCGGCCGTCAGCCCAATCGTGGCGCAGCTGATCCCGGGCAAGTTCATTCCGCAAACCGTGCTGCTGCTCGCCGCCGGAACCGCGCTCGGCCCGTACGGACTAGGCGTGATCGAAGTAAACGACGCCGTGAAACTCTTGAACGAGCTCGGCATGGCGTTCCTGTTCCTGCTCGCCGGCTACGAAATCGACCCCAAACGACTCGCCGGACATCAAGGCAAAGTCGGACTGCTTACATGGGGAATCACGCTAGGCCTCGCCTGGCTGGTTGTGACATTCCTTCCGTTCTTCACCAAGCAAGGCATCAACGGCGTGGCCACGGTAATCGCACTCACCACCACCGCGCTCGGCACGCTCATGCCGATTCTCAAGGAACGCAACCTCGAAGGCACCCCCATCGGCGACGCCATCATCTCGTACGGAACGTGGGGCGAACTCGGCCCAATCCTTGCCATGGCCATCCTGCTATCCACCCGAACCGGCTGGCAAACCATGCTCGTGCTCGGCGCGTTCCTTGCCATCTGCCTACTGTGCGCGATGCTACCTACGAAAGCACTGAGAACCGGCCATCGCCTGTACCGTTTCCTTACGGAAAATGCGAACACGTCATCGCAAACGCTCATGCGACTGACCACATTCCTGCTCATCTTCCTTGTCACCATTTCTGCACTGTTCGAACTTGACGCGGTGCTCGGCGCGTTCGCCGCAGGCTTCATCCTGCGTTACATCATCCCCGACGGCAGCAAGTCGCTGGAAATGAAACTGGAAGGCGTCGGCTACGGCTTCCTCATTCCTGTGTTTTTTGTGGTGTCAGGCGCCGCGATCAACGTGCGCGCCGTGGCAGGCCGACCCGCGCTGCTCGTCGCGTTCATCGTCATGCTCATGCTGATTCGCGCGGTGCCCGTATACGTTGCGCTATCGCTCGACAAACGCGAGAATCCGCTGTCATCGCATCACCGCGTCACCGTAGCGCTGTATTGCACGACCGCGCTGCCGATCATCGTCGCCGTCACGTCACTGGCGGTGAAGGTCGGCACCATGCAAGGCGACACCGCGTCGACACTGGTCGCAGCCGGCGCGATTACAGTGTTCCTGATGCCGCTGCTTGGCTCGATCACATATCAGGTGGCCGACGTGCATCCGGTCACCGCGGTTCGGGAGATTGCGCACACGCCATCCGAATGGCGTGCGATTGTGCGCGAGCACGTGCAGGTACGTGCGCTGCTGCACCATCAGGACCGGCTCAAGCGTATGGCGGAGACGTTGGAATCGCTGGAAAAGCAGGAGGGGCTGAACGGTTTGGACAGCCGTCGCGCCGAACTTGTGGAACGTGCGCGCCTCGAAATCGACCGCCAACTCAAGGAACTCGGCCTGGACCCGCAGCTCACCACCCAACTCCCCCACAACTACCGCTACCCGAAGAACTGAGAGGGCTTCGGAGGGGCGCTACTCCACGGACTTGAGGGAGCTGATGGGGTCGATGCGGTCGAGGACGGGGTTGACGAACAGCTGCACGAGCAGCGCGAAGGCCATGGTCGCCACGGCCGCGATCACGTAGCTCAGCGGCTTGACCTCCACCTCGAAATACAACGAGGGCATGTTGAGCGCCATCGTCAGCATGCCGCCGACGAGCCGGCCGAGCGGCAGGCCCAGTATCACACCCATGACGGTGAGGATCATCATCTCGCGGTTCACGTAATGGTGCACTTCGCGGTCGAAGAAGCCAAGCACCTTGAGCGTGGCCATCTCGCGCACGCGTTCCGACACATTCGTATTGGCGAGCGTGAACAGCACCACAAGCGCCAAACCTCCGGCAAGCGCCACAATCAGCGCCACCACCGCGCCCATGAGGTCGAATTTGAAGCTGTCGGCCATGTGCGCGCAGCTTACGGCCTTCATCACCGAACTGTCCTCTTCGAGCGATTCCGCATAGTCGGTTTGCGAAGTGTCGGAGCCGGAAAGCTTGGCGAGCATGGCGTTCCACGTCAGAGCCTCGGAATCCTCGGAACTCTTGGAATTCTTGGTGTTCTTCGCGTCTTTCGAGTCGAAAAGCTTGGCGTAGTAGGTTTCGCTTACATACACATCCGAGCCGATGAGGTTGCGATTCACCGCGCTCACCTTCGCCGTCGCCTGCACGCCGTCGCCGTTGGTCAGTCGCACCTTGGAACCGGCCTTGACGCCCAGCGCGCTTGCCGCCGACTGCGCGACGATCACGCCATCGTCATCGAGTTTCAGCGAACCGGTTTTGCCGACGCCGGACGTGCCCAGTATGCCGGACGAGACCGGCTGCAACGTGACCATTTCGCCCAAATCGGACAGATGCTTTTCCGGCACCGCGACCAGCTGGATGCTTTCGCTGCCGCTGCTGCCGGTCTTGCCGCTGTCACCGTCGCCACTGCCCGCAACCGTCAAATCGCCCGACTCTATGCGCACGTCAAGCGATGACGTGACGCGCCCGTCTGACGCGACTTTCGTGCGCATCGCCGACGCGTCCGAATCGTCGGAAACCACCATCAGGTCGTACTGGTAGATGTCGCGGTATTGCTTGATGCCGAGGTCGGCGACGGTGTCGTTGATGGCCAGGCCGCAGACGATCAGCGCGGTGCAGCCGGCGACGCCGCCGACCGTCATGATGAGGCGCGACTTGAAGCGGAAAATGTTGCGCGCGGTCACTTTGCTGAGGAAGCCCATGCGATTCCAGACCGGCCGAAGCCGTTCCAGCAGAATGCGCGAGCCGGCGCGCGGCGCTTTCGGACGCAGCAGCGAGGCGGGCGTCTGCCTCATTTCCTGCACGCACGCGTAGATGGTGGCGGCGAGCACGCCGACCACGAACAGCGCGATGCCGAGCGAGCCGTACAGCCAGTCGTATTCCAGCCGCAGACCGGGCATCACATACATGCCTTGCAATACGACCAGCAGGAACGCAGGAATGCCAAGGAAGCCGGCGATCAGGCCGAGGCCGCCGCCGATGAGGCAGGCGAGCAACGCGAACAGCAGGTAGCGCGACGCGACCGCCAGCCGCCCGTAGCCGAGCCCCACGTACGTGCCGATGAGCGAGCGGTCCTCTTCGACCATGCGCGCCATGGCGGTCAGGCTCATCATCACGGCCACCAGCAGGAACACAATCGGGAACGCGTTGCCGAGCGACTGGATGGAGTCGAGGTCGGATTTGAGCGCGCTGAACCCGCCGAGCGACTGCCGGTCCTGCACATACCAGCGCACTTGCGGAATGCTGGTTTTCAGCTCGTTTTCCTTGGTTTTCAGCGTTTGTTCGGTACTTGCCTTCTGCTCGTTCAATTGCGATTGCGCCTGGTCGAGCTGCTGCTTGGCTTGCGTCAGTTCGGGACTAGCGGCGATGATGGTTTCACGCATTGTTTCACGCGTGGTTTCGTCAAGTTGGGGGGTAGTTGCACCTGCGGCCGCCGCCGCACC
>ULYJ01003478.1_pt1 | contig 52548 bp, 49 predicted proteins | sample 1962111 | NCBI WGS metagenome assembly ULYJ01 (sample SAMEA4835861, study PRJEB28245) | human gut metagenome | biome: gut microbiome; material: fecal sample | place: Denmark | collected 2008
TGATTGATTTTCATATCTATCTGTTCTATTAGTTCAAACAGATACGTCATTGGAGCTTACAACGGGAATTGAACCCGTGACCTCGGCCTTACCAAGGCCGCACTCTACCAACTGAGCTATGCAAGCATATAGATTGTTTCAAACTTTCACATAAGTTTTTGACAACCATTTTATAACAACTGACAACTATAATAATTAATATCAATTTTAAAGTCAATGTCCTTTTTGGAATATTAGTTCCAAATAGGACATTTTTATTTTAAAATAAATTTTTTATTGCTTTTTTTCTAATTCTTTGAATTGCATTATCAACTGATTTTACAGGTGTATCAAGTTTTTTCGCAATAACTTCATAACTTTCTCCTTGTATATATCTTTCTAGGACCTGTCCCTCAAACTTACTTAAAGATTTATGCACTGCATTTTGTATTTCGTCAAAAGACTCTTGTTTCATTATTGTTTCTAATGGATCTTCTATTGTGTCAACTTCAAAAGTTTCTATCAATTCTGTTCCATCTTCATCATTATCATAAGCAGATGTATTTAATGATAAATATGAATTAAGGGGCATATGTTTTTGTCTATTTGAGCTTTTTATTGCTGTTATCAATTGTCTTTCTATACATAAATTAGCAAATGTTTTAAATGTGTTTTGTTTACAATGGTCAAACCCTTTTATTGCTTTATATAATCCAATCATACCTTCTTGTATAATATCTTCTCTTTCTGCTCCAATAATAAAATATTTTCCAACTTTTGAATTTACTAACTCTTTATATTTATCTAGCAAAAATGATAAAGCTTGCTCGTCTCCTTCTTTTATTTGAGATATTATTTGCTCATCTGTTAAATTTGCATATTTTTCTGTTGTATAATATATGTTACTACTTTGCATATGTCTAAAATACCTCCGCTTGTTACTTTAAGTCATTATATCTTTTTACATATTTAAAAGTCAAGGTTTTCTTTTAAAAATGTCCAAAAATTATCTGTTTCCATGCCTTTTTCCCAAGATGCTACTCCAGCCAAATTATTATTTTTTATTAAACTGATTTTTTCTTTCAATGATTTTTCATCTTCTATCCACATTTTTTTAGTATATGAACCATCTTGATATTCTACATAGTATTGTTTTAAGTTGTCATCCCATTGTTTTTCTACACCATTTGGAATTGTTTTATCAATATTTTTTAATGATACAGTAGTTTGTTTTACTACTTTTCCTGAACTATCCTCTGTCCATAACCTTGTGTATAGTGGAATTGCTAAAATAATTTTATCACTTTTTATTTCTTCTGTTTTTAAAAATTTGTTTAAACTTACATTTACCCAATCATAACCAGCTGTTGTCCCTGATTTGTTACTTGATGTTCCATATTGGTCATATGCCATAAATACTATATAATCTGCAACATCTCCAATTACATTTCTATCAAAACATAATGACCATGTTTCAGAACCATCTGGTGCAGTAACATCAACAGATACTACTATTCCCATATCTTTTAATCTTGGTGTTAATTCTATTATAAATCTAGAATACATATTTTTATCTTCTTGTTTCATATTTTCAAAGTCAATATTTATTCCATCTAATCTATATTTTACACAATAATATACAATTTCATTTATTAATTCTTGTCTTTTATTGTAGTCATTCATTATATCTGAAGTAACATTTATCATTCCATTTCCCGCATTTTGAACCATTGGCCATACTTTATATCCATTTGAATGTGCCCATTCTATATATTCTTGACCTGCTTGTCCTACATTTTCAGTTAGTTCTCCTTTTGAATTTAAGTGGAAGAATGCTGGTGATACGACATTTACACCATCCATTGTAACTCCTGTTCTATCTGGAGCTGTTGCTACTTCTGAATAATAGTCCCAAACTAAATTTACTTTTCCTTCTATTTGTTTTGATTCTTGCATTTCTTCTCTAACCACTACTGTATTTGCTATTTTGTTAGATTTTACAAAACCAACTTTTCCATTTTCTGTTCTTATTTTTGCATATCCGTTATCTTCTGATACTACTATAACATAACTTCCTTTTTTTACTCTGTCTACAGTCTTTGATATAAATTTTGTTGAAGATTTTACCGCTACATCTTTTGTTATTATTGCCTTTTTTTGTTCTTTTGATGTTGAATCTATTGTTAATACTTTTGAATTTTCTATGTACTTAATTTCTATGCCATATACATCTTCTAGTTCAGTTATTGGAATATAAATTGTGCCATCTCTATTTTCAGCATGTGCGTATGTCTTTTTATTAGATCCATTTATATTTATTTTATTTTCTTCTAAACTTATTGATGCTATTTTATTATTGTATGTTGTTACTATATTATCATTTTCTTTGTCTTCATATATGTATTTATCAAAAAAGTTTCCTAAGTCTTGTTTTGATATGTATATGTTGTCATTTTCTATTATTATTTCCTTTTTTAGGTTTGATGTTACATTTTTGTTGTTTATTACTAAGTTTATATTTTTATTTTTGTCTAGTATTATGTAATTATTTAAGTTATAAGCTATAATTCCTATTAATATTATTACTATTATTGATATTAGTATTTTTATTATTCTTTTTTTCTTTTGTTCTTTTGTCATTTTTGTTTTCATTTTTTATCTCATTCCTTCCTTAATAAATCCCAGTTGGAAAAGAATTAAATTTGACACAGCCAAAATTGTAATTATTTTTCAACTTTTTTCTTTTGCATTTTTCATAATTATACTATACCATAAGTTTTTAAGTTATAAAAGAGATTTTTTACATTTTTTTAAATTAATGGTTACTATATAATAGATTTCTTATGATAGTTTGGAAAAGAGTCCAAAAAAGAGACATTTGTCTGCCTCTTTTATTTCAAAATTCTAAGTGTATTAAATATCGTAATCAAAGTAACACCAACATCAGCAAAAACTGCTTGCCACATATCTGCAACTCCTAATAAACTTAAAACTAAAGTCAGCATTTTAACACCTATTGAAAAAATTAGATTTTGTTTAATAATTTTATTTGTCTTTTTAGAAACCTCAATTGAATCAACAATTTTAGAAAGTTCATCTGTCATAATTACAACATCAGAAGCCTCTATTGCTGAACTTGAACCAATTCCACCCATTGAAATTCCAACATCTGCTCTTGCTAGTACTGGACTATCATTTATTCCATCACCAACAAATGCAACTTTTTGGTGTTCATCTCTTTTTGCGATTATTGTATCTAATTCATTGTATTTATCTTGTGGTAACATTTCTGATTTTACCGCTTTTATGCCAACTTCTTTTGCTATTTTTTCTGCAATTTCTTTTTTGTCACCTGTGAACATTTTTGTGTTTATTCCTAATTTATGAAGTTTTTCTACTGTTTCTTTTGTTGCTGGTTTTATTTCATCTGTTAAAACTATTTTCCCAACAATGTTTCCATCTATATTTAGATATAAAACTGTTCCAACAATATTTTCTTTGTCTGCATTTGTAAATTCTGCATTTCCAATTTTTATTGTTTTTCCTTCATATTGATATTGAAGCCCTTTTCCAGAAACTTCTTCAAAATTTTCAACATTCTCTATTTTTAAATTTTTTTGTTCATTCTTATCTTTGTTTCCGTTTAAAATTTCGTTGTCATCTTTGCTAACTAATTTCAAATATTTTTTTAATATTGATTTTGCTATTGGATGATTTGAATTTTTTTCGCCCATTGCAAAATATTTTAAAACATCTTGTTCTTTGTAGTTTGCATCAATTGCTTGTATTTCTGACACTGCAAAATTTCCTGTTGTAATTGTTCCTGTTTTATCAAATATAATTTCTTTGATATCTTTTATGCCATCTAAATAATCACTACCTTTAATCAATATTCCTTTTTTAGATGCCTTACCTATTCCTGAAAAATAACTTAATGGAACTGATATTGCTATTGAGCATGGGCATGAAATTACTAAGAATATTAGTGCCTTATAAATACTTTCTTTGTAAGTTACCCCTGCTATAATTAGTGGCATAAATATTGCTACTAATAGTGCAAGCCCCATTACAACTGGTGTATAGATTTTTGCTGCTTTTGATACAAATGTCTCTGTTTTTGCTTTTTTGTCTGTTGCATTTTCAACTAAGTTTAATATTTGACTTACTGTACTATTTTCATATGTTTGCTCAACCTTTACTTCTATTAAACCATTTGTGTTTATGCTTCCTGATAGAACTTTGCTATTTTCTGATACTTCTATAAGTTTGCTTTCACCTGTTAATGCTGAATTGTCAATTTGAGAATTTCCTTTTATTACAATGCCATCTAGTGGTATTTTTTCTCCTGTTTTTACAAGAATAATATCCCCTATTTTTACTTTGTCTGGTGTTACTTGCTCCCATTCTTCACCTTTCTTCAAGTTTGCATATTCTGGTTTTATATTCATTAAATCTGATATTGATTTTCTTGTTTTATTAACAGCTTTTGATTCTAAAATTTTCCCTATTTCATATAGTGTAATTACCATTAGTCCTTCTGAATTTTTTCCAACTAAATATGCTCCTATTGCTGATACTACAATTAGCATATTTTCGTCTAATACTTTGTTTTTTAATAATTGTTTAAATCCTTTTTTAGCTGTTTTGTATAACAATATAACAAATGCTATTATTGTTAATATATTTGTTATAAGTGTTGATTTGCTTACTATTAAAGCTATTGCATATATTATAAGTCCTACTATTATTCTCACAATATCTAGTTCATTGTGTTCTTCTTTTTCTTGGATTTTTTCTCCATCTTCTAAAACCTCAACATCTGGTTCTAATTTTTGAACTAATTTTGTTATTTCCTTTTTTGGACTTGGTTTATCTGTTTTAAATGTTAATTTTAATGTTGAAAAATTAACAACTACATCTTCATATCCTTCTGTATTTGCTATTTCGTCTTCTACTTTTTTTGCACATGCTGCGCAATCTAATCCTTCTAATGTATATTTATAACTCTTCAATATGTTCACTTCCTTTCTTTACAATTTGTTCGATGTGTTCATCATCTAAACTGTAAAATATTGTTTTTCCATCTCTTCTGAATTTGACTAATTTTGACTGTTTTAGTAATCTTAGTTGGTGTGATATTGCTGATTGCGTTGTTCCGACTATATTTGCTATGTCACACACACATAGTTCTTCTTCTAATAAAGCATATATTATTTTCATTCTTGTTGAATCTGCAAATACTTTAAATAACTCCGCTAAGTCGTATATAAAGCCATCTTCTGGCATTTTTTGTTTTACTTTTTTTACTGCTTCTTCGTGCAATATGTTGCATTCTGCAAAATTTTCTTCCATATTTCTACCCTCTTTTCATCTGATTATATGAATAACTATTCATATGTAATTCTATTATATTCTTAAGAAAATTTTTTGTCAACACTTTAAAAAAAAATATATAACATAAAAAAACTGAGCCTCTCTCACTCAGTTTAATTTCAAAACCTCATTCATAACAGCAGACAAATACTTCATACTAGTCAAGCACTGGTCAAGTGTATTACCAGTCGAACCAATTTCCATAATATTAGCATACTTTCCTGTGTGTTGATTATATCTAGATTTTGTAAGCATAATAGGCTTAAATAACCCTGGATACATCTCCTCTGCTTTTTGTTGAACTTTAACAGCAAACTTCAAATTCTGTTGCCAATTTGGATGCCACAAACCACCCTCATTAGTACCAATAACAAACATGATTTGAGCTGCATAGTCATCTCCAATCTTAACAGTTGGAGCGTAATCTGGTCTAGAACCTACAGCATCTCTATGTAAATCTATTATAATATCAGATTGATTTGTTTTTAAAATATTTTCCACTGTTTGTAAAGAACGAGTATATGAACCAGTATATGATGGATAATCATGATATGAAGTGTCATGTATTACATTTATATTATACTGTTTTAAATAATTTTCTAGTTCTGTTCCAACTCTAATTACAGAATAATTTTTATCTGTTGTTCTATAATTTCCTGTTTGCGTATATTGATATTTTTCACTTGGTGTGTAACTTTCACAACTATGCGTATGGAATATCACAACATTTTTATTATCTATTTTTATATCTGGATTTAATATATCTTCTGTTAAATTATATGTTGTTTGATTTTTTATTTTTACATTTCCATACTGTACGTTAGCATTTTCAGATATTGGATTTTGTGTAACAACTTCTGTTTTTACAGCATCCTGACTTGCTAATATAATTTGCTCAGAATTTGTCTGTTCACTTCCATCTTTATTTCCATTATTTACTTCCTTGCCATCTTGATTAGATGTTGCCTGCTCCGCTTCTTGTTTTGTATCATTATTTTTTTCCATTTCTTCAATACCTTTTATAGCACTTATTTCTGTTTTTAAAAATCCCTCTAAATAATTATTATTAGCTTTACTTATATTTTCTTTATTATTTTTTTCGTTATTATCTGCAACAACTGGTAATGTTTTTTCAAAGCAACTTGTTAAACTTCCAATTTTCATTGTTTGCAATTTTCCTACACTGGTATTATTAGTTTTTTCTAATACATTGTTTTTATTTCCTTGCTTATACGCAAAAAATCTTGTAGTATATGCAATAACTCCTATTATTATCATAATTCCTACAAGATATTTTACTATATCTCTCAATTTTAATACTGTTACATTAAACATACATATTCTCCTTGTTTCTTTGGTTTACTATATATATGTATATTCAAATAGTATAAAAATATTCTTTATTAAGTTAAAAAATATCCTAATAAGAGCATAATTAGCACCTATTAGGATATTATTTTTATTCTTCTGTATTAGTTACAGTAACAAATCCATCATCTGTTGATGAAGTTTCTCCTGTCTGAGTTTGATCTGTTGTTTCACTTGTAGAATTTTCATCTGTCTTATTTTCAGTTGTTGAATTATTACTATTATTACTTGGTCCTTGTTCATCTAAAAATTCTGTTATATTAATTTTTCTATCATTTGCATTCATATAATAATATTTCTTTCCAGAATTTATTGTCATATATGCATCATCAAGAACTGGTCTTATTATCATTTCACCTGCTGAATTTATTAATGCATATTTTTTATTTTGACATGCTACTAAAATATTATAATCTGGTATTAACAGTAAATTAATTGCATCTTTATTACTTGTTGCAATATATCCAAAACTATCAAATTCAAAATCCAAGACTTGCTTTCCGTTCTTATCAAAAGCTCCCCATAATTTATCCTTTTGTACCGGAATCATTCCATTATCTAATAAATATCTGTTTTTTATGTTGTTTTGTTCAAATTTTGTATTATCTATTCCTATTTGGTCATATTCTATATAAATCTTGATATTTCCTTTTGAATCTATAACTCCGTATTTATTATCTTTTTTTGCCAAATATAAACCTGTGTCACTATCTATTAATTCTAGACTGTCATATAACAATTGAATTTTTGTTTCTTTTTTAGCTGATATAATTCCAACTTTATTATTACTTTGTACTAAAAAATCTCCCGAATTTGGTAAATATTCTATATTGTCATATTTAGGTTCTATTATAGCATTTCCTTTTATATCTATTACTGCATAAGTTTTTCCTTGGTTCTTTGTTACAACCAACATATCATTAAGTACGGTTTTTTTATTATTATAATTATCACTAATTTCTTCATATCCATAATCCAATACTTTTGATGAATATGATTGAATTAAATATGGCATTGTATATATATATGCTCTTTGATTATCAGCATTATATGAAAATGATATATTAAATGCATTTTCTATCGCATCTGAAGTTGCATATAATTTTCCATTCATAGCTTTTACTGGTTTTTTAGCATAGTAGTAATCGTAATTTCCATCACTATTTTCTAATGTTAATTTATAAATTTTATTTGAATTCAAAGCAAAGTTTGCTACTTCATCATCATCTTGCACATAGCATTTACTTTGGTCTTCTGATTTATCTGTATATTCTCCATTATAGCTTTCATAACCTAAATATGCTGCTATATCTTTTATTGGAAAATATATTGTTCCATCATCATCTAATACCATCATTTGTTTTACTTTTTCATTTAGACATCCATTTACATATAATTTAAATGTTTTTTCTTGTATATATGCTATTGCTATAACAGTTCCTATAATCGCAACTACTAATAGTGATATTATTATTAATATTATCTTTGCCATTTTTTTAGAATTATCTTTTTTCTTTGGTTGTAATTCTTCATCAATTAAATTCATTTGTATTCCCCTTCCTTACTTATAAGTTTACAAATTATACCTATTATTACATTTAATATTTATAATTTGTACAAATTAAATTAGCGATTTGGCTAATCTATATACCCATATTTTTTATAAAATTCGTTCTTGAATGTTAATAAATTATCATGCTCTATTTCTATTCTAACTCTTTCCATCAAATTAGTCAAGAACCTTAGGTTATGAATTGATAATAAACGTACTCCTAATATTTCATTTGCTTTTACTAAATGTCGTATATAGGCTCTTGTATAATTTCTACATGTATAACAATCACATTCTGGATCCAATGGTCCCCAATCTCTTTCATATGTTGCATTTCTTACAACAACTTTTCCATGTGATGTTAATGCCGTTCCATTTCTTGCAATTCTTGTTGGTAATACACAGTCACACATATCTATACCTGATATTGCTGCTTCTATTAAATAATCCGGTGTTCCAACTCCCATTAAATATCTTGGTTTATCTTTTGGCATTTTGGGTACAGTATAATAAAGAATATCTAAAAATTCCTCTTTAGGCTCCCCTACGCTTATTCCTCCAATTGCATATCCTGGTAAATCTAGTTTTATTAAGTCTTCTATGCTTTGGTCTCTTAAATCTTTATAAAAACCACCTTGGATAATTCCAAATAATGCTTGTTTGTCTGTTGTCAAATGTGCATCTTTACATCTTTGAGCCCATCTTGTTGTTCTCTCCATTGAATTTTTTGTGTATTCATATGTTGATGGATATGGACAGCATTCATCAAATGCCATTATTATATCTGCTCCTAAATCTTCTTCTGTTTTCATTACAGATTCAGGTGTAAATACATGTTTACTTCCATCTAAATGTGATTTAAATTCTACTCCTTCTTCAGAAATTGTTCTTAAATCTCCTAAACTAAATACTTGGAATCCTCCACTATCTGTTAGAATTGGTCTATCCCAATTCATAAATTTGTGAAGTCCTCCTGCTTCTTTGACTATGTCTTGTCCAGGTCTCAAATACAAATGATATGTGTTTGATAATATTATTTGTGCTTTTACTTCTTCTTTTAATTCTTCTGGTGTCATTGATTTTACTGTTGCTTGTGTTCCTACTGGCATAAATATTGGTGTTTGTATGTCTCCATGTGGTGTATGTATTACTCCTCTTCTTGCTCCTGTTTGTTTACATTCGTGTAATAATTCATATGTTACTGCATGTTTCATTTTTCCCTCCTGGGATTTAGGGACGTTCCTTAAAATCCCTTTATAAAGGGATTTTGGGACACTCCTTAAATCCATATTTATATATTTGCGGTCTTCTAAGGAGTGTCCCGAATTCCCTCAAAAGAGGGAATTCAAGGAACGTCCCTAAATCCCTTCGATAAACATCGCATCTCCAAAACTAAAGAAACGATATCTTTGTTCTACAGCTTCGTTGTATGCTTTCATTATATAATCTTTTCCGGCTAATGCTGATACTAGCATTAATAATGTTGATTGTGGTAAATGGAAGTTTGTTATTAATCCATCTATACATTTAAATTTATATCCTGGATAAATAAATATTTGAGTATCTCCCTCTGTTGGTTGTACCATTCCAGTATTTTCATCTGCAATTGTTTCCAACACTCTGCATGATGTTGTTCCTACTGATATTACTCTTTTTCCTGCTTTTTTTGTTTCATTTATTTTGTCACAGTCTTCTTGCTTAATATAAAAATGTTCGGAATGCATTTCGTGTTTTTCTACTTCGTCTTCTTTTACTGGTCTAAATGTTCCAATTCCAACATGTAATGTTACATTTGCGATTTTAACACCTTTTTCTTCTATCTCCTTTAATAATTCTGGTGTAAAGTGCAATCCTGCTGTTGGTGCTGCTGCTGAGCCTTCATATTTTGCATATACTGTTTGATATCTGTCATTGTCTTTTAGTTCTTCGTGGATATATGGTGGTAATGGCATTAGTCCTATTTGGTCTAATATTTCATTAAATATTCCTTTATAATGGAATTCCACTTTTCTTGTTCCACCTGGCATTATATCTAATATTTCCGCTTCTAGTAGTCCATCTCCGAATATTACTTTGGTTCCAACATGAAGCTTATTTCCTGGTCTTACAATACTTTCCCAAATATCTCCTTCTATGTTATTTAATAATAAGAATTCTACATGTGCTCCTGTTTCTTTTCTTCCATAAATTCTTGCTGGTATAACTTTTGTATTATTTCTGACTAAGCAATCACCAGGTTCTAAATAATCTATTATGTCTTTAAATACTTTGTGTTCTATTGTTTGTTTTTCTCTATTTAGAACCATTAGTCTTGATTCATCTCTTTTTTCTAGTGGTACTTGTGCTATTAATTCTTCTGGTAAGTTGTAATTAAAATCTGTTACTTTCATTTTTTTCACTCTTTTCTGTATTTTTTAATTATATTTTTTAACAATAGTTAATAATTTAATTTAATTTAAATATTTATATATTTTTAATTTTCTGTATTAACTTCTAAATTCTGATTAACATTTTCTCTAAACAAACTTCCTATGTTTTTAACATTATATACTATATTTTTAAATAATTGTTTTATTTGTTCCAATGCATTTTGTGGCTCATGAAATTCATCAATATTATATGAATATTTAAAATCCAAATTTTTAGCTGGTTTTAATGTATACACCTCTGCAGGTAACCCTATATTTCCATTTGATGTTTTTATTGTTTTGTTCATATAATCTATATACCAATTCTTAAGTCCTATTATATTTTGATTTTTATATCCATATTTTTCGTTATCATGTAGTGCTGGTATTGTATATCCATATTCTTCTGCTGTTCTTTCCAAAGAATGCAAAAATTCATGTAAAAATACTTCTTCCGGAAATGTATTTACTCTTGAATCATATTTATATATATAACTTTTTGATGAATTTGGTAGTCTAATATTAGAATATCCTATTCCATAATAATCCATAGAACCGCAAACCTATCCAATCATTCACCTGAATATCATTTCTATATTCTTCATTTCCTAATCTGATAATTACAAAAATATGATCATACTCATTTTGTTTTACAACATCTTTTATTGAATCTTCAACATCTTCTGCTGCAACATAATATCCAAATTCTTCGTCATATGATAGCTTGGTTATTGGGTCTTTTACTATATATGTATCATAATCAGCTGTCATTTTATTTCCCGATAAATCTTTTATATTTGCTCCAAATCTTTTTATTGTGTCTCTTATATCGTTAATATCTGTTTCTGACATTGATATATTTATCTCTTTTCCATTTAAAACAACATCTGTATTTTCAAAAATGAAACATGCAAATTTCCAGTTATTATTTTGACTTATTGTTCCTTCTTCAAATGTAAAATCACTAAACCATGCTGTTCCTGTGCATTTTCCTAAATATCCACCTAGTCTAAATCCTATGTCCACTTCTTCTCTATCTTTTGAATTAAATATCATTTCTATTTTTTGCCAATCTTGTGTTCCCGTTATTGCCACTGATTTTTCTGTTGTTCCTATTATTGATATTTGTGCTCCTACTCCTGATATGTCTCCTTCTGGTTTTACATTTTCCGTTTTTACCATACATGTTACTTTATATGGCATATTTTTTTGTACCTTTACTTTTTTATAGAATGTTGCGTCATTTTCGTTGTTTGATGTTATTTTATAACTATTTGTTTTTGAATATTTTACTTCACTATCTCTTTTAAATTCTGATGTGTGTAAGTTCATTTCACTTCTTACATATTCATTAAAATTATTTTTGCTATAAAAATTCAAGGCTAATATTAATATAATAATAATTATTATCCATGATATGATATTTCCTATTTTTTTCATATATTGCTTTTCCTTTCTTCAAGGTACAGAATTTTTTTTAAAAATTTAAAGCTAAATTCTTTTAATATTTTATCCTTTGTTTTGTTGTTTTTTGTCAAATATATTATACATTAATTATAAGATTTTAGCAATAGAAAAAGTGATATTGAATCAACAATATCACCTCAAAAAGTTATAATTAACATTCTATGGAATATTTTATTTTATAATTTGATAATATATTAATGAAATATTTAATGCTTGCAAATTATAACATTTAAATTCTATTCTTTATCTTCTTTATCATCAGATAAAATTGCTGTTAAATTAATTCTACCTTGGTCGTCTATATCTGTAACTTTTACAGTTACTTTATCTCCAACATGAAGAACATCTTCAACTTTCTTAATTCTCTCTTTAGAAATTTTAGAGATGTGTAATAATCCTTCTTTTCCTGCAACACCTAAATCAACAAATGCTCCAAAGTTCATTATTCTTGTAACTGTTCCAAGATAAATTCCACCAACTTCTACATCTCTAACAATATCTTCTATCATATCTAATGCTTCGTTAGCTTTTTCAGAATCATTTGAATAAATCATTACTTGTCCATCTTCTTCTATGTCTATTTTAACACCTGTTGCATCAATTATTTTGTTTATAGTTTCTCCACCTTTTCCGATTACATCTTTGATTTTTTCAACTTTTATTTTTGTTGATACTATTCTTGGTGCATATTTTGATATTTCTTTTCTTGGCTCTGAAATTACTGGTGCCATTACATCTTCTAAGATATGTTTTCTAGCTGCTCTTGTTCTAGCAAATGCTTCTTCAATAATTTTGTATGATAATCCGTCAACTTTGATGTCAACTTGGATTGCTGTTATACCTTTTTCTGTTCCACCAACTTTGAAGTCCATATCTCCGAAGAAGTCTTCTAGTCCTTGGATATCTGTTAACATTACATAGTCATTTTCGTCATTAGGATTTGTTACAAGTCCTGTTGATATACCTGCAACTGGTCTCTTAATTGGTACACCTGCTGCCATTAATGATAATGTGCTTCCACATATACTTGCTTGTGATGTTGAACCATTTGATGATAATACTTCTGATACAACTCTTATTGCATATGGGAATTCTTCTTTTGAAGGTAGTACTGGAACTAATGCTTTTTCTGCTAATGCTCCATGTCCTATTTCTCTTCTTCCTGGTCCTCTTGGTGGTCTTGCTTCACCTACGCTGTAGCTTGGGAAGTTGTATTGATGCATATATCTTTTTGATTCTTCTGTATCAATTCCGTCTAATGTTTGTTCTTCGCTTATCATTCCTAATGTTGTAACTGAAAGTACTTGTGTTTGACCTCTTGTAAATAATGCACTTCCGTGTACACGAGGTAATAAATCTATTTCACATGATAATGGTCTGATTTCGTCTATTGCTCTACCATCAACTCTTTTATGTTCATAGAATATCATATCTCTTACTGTCTTTTTCTCTAATTTGTAAATTGCTTCTCCAATGTCAGCTTTGTGTTCTTCTGCAGCTTCTTCTCCAAATTTTTCAGCATATGCTGCTGCTATTTTGTCAGATACTGCTGCTACATTGTTGTCTCTTGTTTCTTTGTCTGCTTCTTGAAGTGCTTGTTTTACATCTTCTGCAAAGTTTGCTTCTATAAATTCATATACATCATGGTCAACTGCAAATGATTTGTATTCAAATTTTGGTTTTCCAATTTCTTCTTTCATTTTTTCAATGAATTTACAAATCTTTTTGATTTCTTTATGACCTTCTTTAATTGCTTCTAACATAACATCATCTGGAACTTCGTTTGCTCCTGCTTCTATCATAGCTATTTTTTCTTCAGTTCCTGCTACTGTTAATGTTAAGTCAGATACTTTTCTTTGTTCTTCTGTTGGGTTTATAACTATTTTACCATCAACTAATCCAACATTTACTGCTGCTGTTGGTCCACCAAATGGGATATCAGAAATTGATAGTGCTGCTGATGCACCTATCATTGCTGCTACTTCTGGTGAGTTGTCTTGTTCTACTGAAAGAACTGTTGCAACAACAACTACATCGTTTCTGAAGTCTTTTGGGAATAATGGTCTTAGTGGTCTGTCTATTGCTCTTGATGTTAATATTGCTTTGTCACTTGGTTTTCCTTCTCTTTTTTGGAATGAACCTGGTATTTTTCCAACTGAATATAATTTTTCTTCATAATCTACTGATAGTGGGAAAAAGTCTATTCCATCTCTTGGTTCTTTTGATGCTGTAACATTTACCATTACAACTGTGTCTCCATATCTTACTGTTACACTTCCATTTGCTAGTCCTGCAAATTTTCCTGTTTCTATTGTTAGTTTTCTTCCTGCTAATTCTGTTTCGTATACTTTAAACATACTATTTTTCTCTCCTTTTTCTTCTTTTTTGCACCATTTTTTAATAAATTCAAACATTGTTTTTTCCTCCTTTTAGGAATTGAGGGATTTATGGATCAGTACATGAATTCACTTTTATTATTAATTTGAGTCCAGTACACAATTCTTCCCTTTTTTATTAAATTTTTTGAGGGATTTGCTGTGGTATCCTCATATTCCCTCTTTTTTTGAGCCTCATTTAGATTGTAACCTCTATAATATTCTGGATTTTATTTCTAGCATTCGCTAAGCTTGTCCAGTACATTATACAAGCTACTTACCTAAATTTCCGGCTCTTTTTTAACTTACAGAAAATTATTTAAATTGATTAAATATTCTTGAATTTTCAACCAATTTTTGAATGTCCCTGTTTGCTATTTTTCCACAAAAAGCCTATGCTAAATCTTTTGTTTTGCATAGGCTCTTTTATGAAATTATTTTCTTAATCCTAATTTTTCAACGATGTCTCTGTATCTTTGTACATCTTTTTTTGCTAGGTAGTTTAATAAGTTTCTTCTTTTACCTACCATTTTTAATAATCCTCTTCTTGAGTGATTATCTTTAACATGTACTTTTAAGTGTTCTGTTAATTCATTAATTCTTTCTGTTAAAAGAGCGATTTGTACTTCTGGTGAACCAGTGTCTTTTTCTTCTCTTTTATATGTGTTAATGATTTCTTGTTTTCTTTCCTTTGTCATTTTTCGTTACACCTCCTATTTTTATTTACTCCTTCAACTGAGCTTTTAGCTTTGGTGCTTCGCTTGAAAAGCTAAGTAAAAGGTTTACCTTGAATAGTATACTATATTTTCTTGGATTTATCAAGGTTTTTGGAAAAATTTTGTTAATTTCATGTTACTATGGTTACATACTTTTTAAATATAACTTAACAAGCAAGTATTTTTTCAAATGTTTCTATACCTTTTTTAGTTCTTCTTTTATGCTCTTCTAATTCATTTAATATTTTAGAGTGTTCTCTATTATCCCTTTTTTCAATTTTAATACATAATTCTTCAATTTGTTTTCCTACATCTTTAGATATTGCTGCTATAGTTTCATTTAATTTTTTGTCAAACCTTTGATCTATTTCTTCAAATCTTTGATCTATTTTTTCAAATCTTTGATCTATTTTTTCAAATCTTTGGTCTATTCCATCAAATCTCTGATCAACTCCATCAAATCTCTGGTTCATCTCCTTAAGTTGTATATTAATATTCTCAAGTTCTTTTAAGATTTTTTCTTCCATTTACATACCTCCTTCCATTAAATACTCGCTATATAGAAATATTTACTTTTTAGACAAACAAATTAAAATATTTATAATTTATTTTTGTAAAAATATTATAATATTAAAAATTTTAAAAGTCAATATTTATTTCAAAGTTTATTTTAAAAAATTTTTCTCCGTTAATTATACTTAAATTTTATTTAATTTTATGGGAATCTACTCGATTAAAAGTTAATTTAAAAATTTGAATCAAAACTATATATCTATATAGCTGTATTATGTATATCACAGTATTATAAATTTGTAAATATAAATCACAAAATTTATATAAAAATTCGACCGCAAAATTCGACAAAAAACAGCTAATTAAAAGGGGCATTTTTAATGTTCCATTTGCATCAAGTCGCCATTTGTTCTATAAATTTATAAAAAGCAAGACAATATTACTGCCTTGCTCTTAACTTATATTATTCACCTAATTCAGCAAAATATTTAATTGTTCTAACCATTTGGCTAGTATAAGAATTTTCATTATCATACCAAGAAACAACTTGTACTTGATATAAACCGTTTCCGATTTCTGTTACCATAGTTTGTGTTGAATCAAATAATGAACCATATCTCATTCCAATAACATCTGAAGAAACTAAGTATTCATCTGTATATCCAAATGATTCGCTACTTTGAGCTTTCATTGCTGCATTTATTGATTCTTCTGTAATATTTTCTCCTTTAACAACTGCAACTAATATTGTTGTTGAACCTGTTGGTACTGGAACTCTTTGAGCTGAACCAATTAATTTTCCATTTAATTCTGGTATAACTAGTCCAATAGCTTTTGCTGCTCCTGTTGTATTTGGTACAATGTTAACAGCTGCTGCTCTAGCTCTTCTTAAATCACCTTTTCTGTGTGGTCCATCTAATACCATTTGGTCACCTGTGTAAGCATGAACTGTTGTCATTATTCCTGATTGAATTGGTGCATAATCATTTAATGCTTTTGCCATTGGTGCCAAGCAGTTTGTTGTACATGATGCTGCTGATATTATTTTATCTTCTGGTGTTAATATTTTTTCATTTACACCATAAACTACTGTTGGTAAGTCTTTTCCAGCTGGTGCTGAAATTACAACTTTTTTAGCTCCTGCATCAATGTGTGCTTGTGCTTTATCTTTAGATGTATAGAATCCTGTACATTCTAGAACTACATCTACTCCTATTTCTCCCCATGGTAGATTTGCTGCGTCTTTTTCTGAATATATTTTGATTGTTTTTCCATCTACTGTTATTGAATCTTCTCCTGCTTCTACTGTTTCAGCTTTTTCATATCTTCCTTGTGCTGAATCATATTTTAATAAATGAGCTAACATTTTAGGACTTGTTAAGTCGTTTATTGCTACGATTTCATATCCCTCTGCTCCAAACATTTGTCTAAATGCTAGACGTCCTATACGTCCAAATCCATTAATGGCTACTTTTACTGACATAATAAAATTCCTCCTTTAATTTAGCATTGGTTTTTCCTTTGCTTTTTCTTTTTAGTATTACCATATTTTTTTTAGCAATTCAATTCTATATCAAATTTATTTCATTTTCAAGTGTTATTTATTATTTTCCCATATATTTTTCTAAAACAATAATGAACATTGCATGTGACCATCCAAGACCAATAACCCAATTAGGTTTTAAAATTTCATTATTAACTTGTTCACCTAAGAAATAATGTTTACCAGCTGTTTTAATGACAAAATCAAATGTTTCTTTTGCTTTCTTTTTCTCTCCTGTTTCTAAGTAATACAAAGTCATCCAAAGATTAGCAATAGGCCAAGGATTTCCATTCATATAATTATCATTTTCAAATCTTTGATATCCACCGGTATAAGTTCTTAAACTTAAATTAATTCTTTCGATAGTATTTTGAACTTTCTTTTCCTTTGGCTTAAATACTTCAAATGGTGCAACTGCACCAACTATGCTTATATCCATTTTTTTATCTTCTGAATTTCTAACATAAGACTTCTTTTCTTCGTCATATAAGTATTTATTGATATATTTTTTTATTTCAAGTTGTAACTTTTCTATTTCTTTTTTTGATTTTTCAACTTTTTCTTGTTTTAATCTATTATTTTCAAAATCTGATACATCTTTTCCTAGCACATCATAAATTTTTAGCATACTTGTAAATGCTGAATAAATACTTGCTAGTGAATATAAGTGTACCCCTTCACACATTTCCCATAAATCATAACTTACATGATATTTATGTGCTTGCAAGTTATCTTTTGAGTCTATTTGAAAATTATCTATTCCTTGTCCATCACCTTTGAAAGCTGGTTCAACCCAGTCTTTTATATATCTTTTTAAGAAATCTGTTGCTTTTTCACACATTTGTAAATTCTCTTTTAAGAATTTTTCGGAGTTTGTATATTTATAATGTTCATATACTCCAAAAACTACACTTGCTGTTTCGTCAATTTGGTATCCCCAACAAGGAGCTAATTTTCCATCTGTATAAAAACGTTGTTCCCACATTCCATTTTTGCTTTGTGTTTTTTGGCAAAATACTTTGTAGAATTTTTCTGTTTCTTTATTCATTTTTAATATATCCATTGCTTTTGTCATAAAAACGGCATCTCTTGTCCAACAATATGCATATCTTCCACATTTTGTGAAATTTTCGTCTATTTCAGGTGATGCTATAATTGCTCCTGTATCTGCATTTGTCAATAAAGGAAATAGCAATATACTTCTTTTATAAATTTCATATATTCTTTCGTCATAACTATTTTCTGTTTCTTTCATTTTCAAACCATTATGTTGCTTGACATATTTTCTCCAATATGCTTTTGTATTCATATATTCTTTATCAAAATCGATTCTTTTAACTCTTTCAATTTCATCCTCAATATCAGAAACATTCTTGTTTTCATCAATCAAAATGGCTATTTCCAACTCTTTCTTTTCGCCTGGTTTTATTGTTCCTATTTCATATGCTATTGATGTATCTTTTGACATTCCAATATAATCTTTGTCATATATTTCTGTTCTTTTTATATTATTTATACTTCCATTTATCTGGTGTTTTATAATATCTTTTCCTTTTGCAAAAGTTGAGAATGTAAAATCATGTGCATATTGCATCATTCCACCATCAATTATTTTGCATCCAACAAAATTATTTGTATCTGATAATAGTTCAGAATGAATGTAAAATTGTGTATTTAAATCTATTTTACTTTCATTTAAAAATGTGTATTTTTTTAGTAATATATTTTCTTTTATTAACACAAAATCTGTCTGAACTATTTTTAAATTGAAGTATGTGTTTGTTATTTCTGTATTTAATATATTTGTGTCTGTGTCATAATATTGTTTATATGTGTTGTTTATATCGTCATGCAAATATATTAAATCTGATTCATTTATTTTCACTCCTGTATGAAAATAATTTATATATTGTCTGTTGTCTTTACTTGGGAAATATACTCTTTGCATTTCTCCCTTTGATGTAAATGTTGCTATCATTTTTTTGTTTCCAATTATTGCTTCATTTAAATATTTGTTATCCATTTTTTTACCTTTCTGTCAATAGGGACGCCCCTTTTTGACAACTTTTTAGGAATTCATGATGTCTATTTGGGGACGGTTCTTAGCCTTCTATCACATTCAAAATTTGTTTTTCTAAATCTTTAATTTTTTCATTAATTCTAAACACATCAACATCTTTAAGCTCACCATTATTCATATCATCTCTAACAGCATTATCCATATCATCAATTTCTGCTTTTAATTTTTCTAATCTCTTCAAAACTTCAGACTTCATATTGACAGGTAATTTCTTATCAATTTTATGTGTTAATTTAACATCCTCATCTACATTAAATTCATATGTTTCTCCATAACTTGGAATTATAACAGGTAGTTTAGCTTCATCTTCAATTTTTTCTCCAAGTACTTCTTGTGATTCTTCTTCACCATGAATTAAAAATACTTGTTTTGGTTTCTTGATAAATGAATATACAAAATTCATTAGACCATCTTGATCAGCGTGTCCTGAATATCCTTCTATATATTCAATTCTAGCATTTACTGCTATTTCTTCTCCAAATATTTTTACTTTTTTTGCTCCATTTACTATGCTGTATCCAAGTGTTCCTGGTGCTTGGTATCCTACAAATAATATTGTTGAATTTGGATTCCATAAATTGTGTTTTAAATGATGTTTTATTCTTCCTACTTCACACATTCCACTTGCAGATATTATTATACATGGCTCTGGATTTTCATTTAAAGCTTTTGATTCATCAGCAGTCGTTGTAAATTTAAGTCCAGGAAATTCTAATGGTCGGTCTCCTTTTTTTATTTCTTCTTGTGTTTCATCATCAAATAGATTCATATTTTCTTTAAATACTTCTGTTGCAGATATTGCAAGTGGACTGTCGACATATACTGGTGCTTTCATTAATGTTTCATATTCTTTTATGAATTTTTCATCATCTTTTGTTTCTTTTATTTTGTTTAGTTCATATAATATTTCTTGTGTTCTTCCTACTGCAAATGATGGTATTACAACAGTTCCTTTATTATCAAGCGTTTCTGATACTATATCCAAAAACATTTCTGCTTTTTGGTCATTTTTGATATGTTTTCTGCTTCCATATGTTGATTCCATAACTAAGAAATCAGCATCTTCTATCATTGTTGGTTCACTTAATAATGGAATATCATTATTTCCTAAGTCACCTGTGAAGACAGTTTTTGTTTGTTTTCCATTTTCATTTACCCATAATTCAATTATACTTGAACCTAACATATGTCCTGCATCATTGAATCTCACATGTATATCTGGTGTTATATCTATTATTTGGTCATATTGAACTGGCTCAAATATTTCTAAACATCTTGCTGCTTGTTCTGCTGTATATAATGGTTCTCTAGCCTCTTGGCCTTTTCTCATTCTCTTTCTGTTTTTCCATTCATTTTCCATCTCTTGAATGTGTCCACTATCTGGCAACATTAATGCACATAAGTCACATGTTGCTTTGTGTGCATATATTTTATTTCTAAAACCTTCATTATATAATTTTGGTATTCTTCCTGAATGGTCAATGTGTGCATGTGTTAATAACATAAAATCAATTTCTGCAGGATTAAAATCAAATTCATCAAAATTCTCTTCCTCTAATTCTTTTCTTCCTTGCCACATACCACAGTCTACTAAAAATTTTTTTCCTGCTGCTTCTACTAAATAATTTGAACCTGTTACTGTTTTTGTAGCTCCTAAAAATGTAATTTTCATAAATTCCTCCTTTTGTCCATTTGGGGACGGTTCTTTTTGGGACATTTTCCCAAATTTTGTAATTGTCCCTAAATGCTGATATATAAATCATATTACGTTTTTTTCCATTTTCCGACGATGTCCCAAACAGAACCGTCCCCAAATGGACATTACATTATCCCCATATTGGTCTTTTTTTGTTAAGCTTTATTTCTAAATCTTTGGGCTGTTGTATTTCAATTTTTTCCTCAAAAATATTTTCATCAAATATTTTAAGAAAATACTTATATTTTTCTTTAGTAATTTTCAAATATGCATCTTCTAATTTTATAATTCTAACACTAAATATGTTTTTTAAAATCCTAAAGTTTGTTTCTTTGTCATTTGATACTTTTTCAAAAACTTTATATTCAATTGCTTTATCAATAATCATATTTGAAACTTCATCCATCAATTCTTTTAACTTATCCACATCTTTTACTTTTGTATTAAAATCATATTGTAATAATGAATAATATCTAAAATCATATATAATTTTTTCCACTTCTTGCTTTGTTTCGGCTTTTTTTATATTTAGTTCCAACATTTTCAAAAATAATTTTTGAAAATCCATTTTTAAATCATTTAATTTTTTATTTTTATCTTTTGCATCTAGAACTATCAAATACTTATGTTTTTCTTCAATTTCTTTTTGATATTTTATAAAATTTTGAGGTTTTAATATCTTATTTAATTCCTCTAATTTTTTCATTTTTTCTTCTTTTTCTTGTATCATTATTTTAGCCAAAACTCTCATGCTGAATATTTTATTTTCAAGTGATAAATTTTCATTTCTTAATACATACTCTTTCTGCAATAATTCTTTATCATTTATTGTTTCGTCAATATTCTTTATTTCTTTTGTAATTTGAATTTTCTTTTCGGTTATATCCTCTATAAATTTCTCTTTATCTTGGATTTCTTCTGCTTCAATATCTACTTTATCTTTTATTTTCAATACTTTTTCATATTTATCTTCATCAAACTTTATACTTAATAATATAGAAATTTTTGATAATAATTCTATTATTTTTTCTTCATTCTTTTTTCCATATTGATTTTCTAGATTCTCTTTAAACATATAAAAATAGTCAATTATAAATTCGCTACTTTTTACCCATTTATTTAAAAATTTATGACCAACTAATATTCTTAAATCTTGATATATTAAATTATGGTCTATACTTTCTATTTCTTGTGGGATTGTTGTCCATGAATATCCATTAAAATCTCTAAGCGGTTCTACCATATTAATATTATTTCCTACATTGATTAATTCTGATAATGTTTCATCTATAAGAAAGTATTCATCTTTTATTATTTTATCTTTTTTTGAAATTTTTGCAATTGCATATAATAGTTTCCTTTCTATTGGGTATGCTATTATTACCTTGTTTTTCTTGTCAACTATGTATGTTTTATTATTGGGTATTTTGTTTTCATCATCACTCATTTTTATAATTTTTATAGAATCACAATCATTTTTTATAATTTCTATTATACTTGCTATATATTCTGCTTTTGTTTGTACATCTTTTTTTACTGTTTCTAGGTCTTTGTATGATGCCTCTACTTTATATAATATTCCTAAGAGAGTACTTTTAACATGTTCATCAAAATTTTTATTTTCTAAAACTTCTTCAAGTTCATTATTGTAATCTTTTTTTACTAGTTTTTCTAATAAATTCTTTTTTTTCTGCAACCTTGTACCCTCCATTCTTGTCCATTTGGGGACGGTTCTTTTTGGGACATTTTTCCAAATTTTGTAATTGTCCCTAAATGCTAATATATCAACCATATTCAGATTTATCCATATTCAAGACAATGTCCCAAAAAGAACCGTCCCAAAATGGACATTTATTCTTCTTGTGGTGGTGTTCCCATCTTTAATTCGTCAAGTCTTTCTTTTGACATTAAAACTTCTCTTGGCTTACTTCCTTGATATCCAGAGATAATTCCTCTTTCCTCCATTTGGTCTATGATTCTTCCTGCACGAGCATAACCAACTTTGAATTTTCTTTGTATAAATGATGTTGATGCTGTTCCTTGTTCTACAACTGCATCTATTGCGTCCATTAAAAATGGGTCTGTTTCGTCATCTTCTGCTTGTTCTTGTGTTAATTCTTTTTCTGTTTTATTACTGTTTTCTATTGTTTCTAATATGTCCTCACTATAATTTGCTGTTCCGTTTTGTTTTACAAAACCAACAATTTTTTCAACTTCTTCGTCTGATACAAATGCCCCTTGCACTCTGACTGGTTTTGGAAATCCTGTTGGGAAGAATAACATATCACCTTTTCCTAATAGTTTTTCTGCCCCAACAGAGTCTAATATTGTTCTTGAGTCTACTTGTGAAGATACAGCAAATGCAATTCTTGATGGTACATTTGCTTTGATTAGTCCTGTGATTACATCTACTGATGGTCTTTGTGTTGCGATTACCAAGTGCATTCCAGCTGCTCTTGCTTTTTGTGCTAATCTACATATTGCTTCTTCAACATCTTTTGCTGCAACCATCATTAAGTCTGCTAACTCATCTACTATTATTACTATTTGTGGTAAAGTTCCCTGTTCTTCTTCTTTTTCAATTGCTTTGTTATATCCTTTGATGTCTCTTACACCTTTAGCTGCAAATAAATTGTATCTGTTATCCATTTCTTGTACGGCCCAAGCTAGTGCGCCTGCCGCTTTTTTAGGATCTGTTACAACTGGTATTAATAAATGTGGTATTCCATTATATACTGATAATTCAACTACTTTAGGGTCTACCATTACCATTTTTACTTCACTAGGTTTTGCATTATATATAATACTTGAAATTATTGTATTTATACACACACTCTTTCCTGAACCTGTTGAACCAGCAATTAAAACATGTGGCATTTTTGCTATATCTGCTAATTGGATATTTCCTGCTACATCTTTTCCAAGTGCTACTGTTAATTTTGATTTATTATTTTGAAATTCTTCACTTTCTAATACTTCTCTTAAATGAACTGCTTCTTTTTCTTTATTTGGGACTTCAATTCCAACTGCTTGTTTTCCTGGAATTGGTGCTTCAATTCTTATTGTTTCAGCTGCTAAATTAAGTGCGATGTCATCTGCTAAATTGGCTATTTTACTAACTCTTACACCTTCTGCAGGTTTTAATTCATATCTTGTTATTGCAGGTCCTACAGATACATTTTCAACCTTTGCAGATACACCAAAACTATATAATGTTTTTTGCAATTTTGTAGCTGTATCAGTTAAAGCTTTTGCTCCACCTTTTAATTTCTTTTTATCTGGTTTGCTTAATAATTCAATTGGTGGATATTCATAATTTTCGTCTTCAACTACCATTGCATGTTCCAATTGTAAAACTTCTTTTGTTTTATCTTCTTTCTTTTCTTCCTCTTGTCTAAACAAATTATTTTCAATAACATCTGGTTGAATTGATTGTGTTTTCTTTGTTTCTTTTGTTAATGGTGTTAAATCATCTTTACTGTGATCATATTTTTTTCTACCTTTTTTTTCCTCTTCTTCTAATATTCTACCACCAAAATTAATTTTTATTTGTTCTCCAACATCTTCTTCCTCTAAAGCCTCTCTTCTTGCTTGCTCTTTTTGCAATTCTTTGGCTTTTCTTTTATTTTCTAATATTTCCTGTCTTGTTTCTTGTCTTGTTTTTTGTTTTTCCTCTTTGATTTGTTGTTTTCTTTCTAATCTTTCTTCTCTTTCCTCTTCTGTTTTTTCAACAAAATTATTTATCATTTCTGATATATTAATTCCAAATGTAAATACTGCAAGCATTACAACTATACCTATACACAATATAATTGCTCCAACAGGGCTTAATAAGTTTGCAAGTGGTGTTGCAAGTATTGCTCCTAATGCTCCTCCACCTTTATCTTGCATTCCAAAATTATATGCATCTTTTACTATTGTTGATATGTCTTTATTTGCTATTGACATCTCTCCTGAATTTATTTGCCAAGCACTCATTAAAACTGCTACACTTATTAGTAGTATTGCATATTGGGTCAATTTTGCAGTTAAATATTCATCATCATCTAATGCTAATTTTATTCCTATTGCAAATGTTCCTATTGGTAGAATGTATTTTATAATTCCCATCATTCCACCCAAAATCTCGTTTAATTTTATTCCTATAATTCCTGATTTTCCATATATTAAAACACATAATAAAACACTTAATATCATTAATGCCACTATTGCTAAATCTATATTTGATGCTCTTTTTTTTGCTCTTTTATTCTTTTTTTTGTTTTTTCTTTTAGCCATGTTCTCCCTCCATTTACATTATAATAAAAAGGGAAAAAAGTCCATCCACCTTTCCCTTTTATTTTAACTCTTTTCTACTATTTTGAACTGTTTTTAATGTATCCTCTATTGACATTTCCATTAACTTTAATGCCTCTGAAATATTTTTCTCTAAGCCACCTAATGTTTGTGTTAACACATCTTCTGTATGCGCTAATAATTCATCAGCATATTCTTTTGTTCCATTTGAAATCTCTCTTGATCTTTCATTTGCGCTTTCTATTATTTCTTTCTTTTGCTCATATGCTTTTCTAGTAATTTCATGTTCATCAATCATAGAAATAATTCTATTTTCAGCTTCTTTCACTATTCCATCAGCTTCTTTTTGTGCTTCAACTAATATACGTTGTCTTTCTTCTTTTACCCATTTTGCTTGTTTTAATTCATCTGGAAGTTTTAATCTTATCTCTTTTATTAAATCTAACATTTCTTCCTTATCTACAATTCCCTTACTTGAAAATGGTACATTTCTGCTCCTTTCAATGATGTCCTCTAAATTTTCTAGTAATTCAAATATTTCCATGGTTTACCCCTTTCTAATTTTTAAAAAGATTAATACTGCTCTGCCATATTTTCTTTTATCTATTACTGCTATCTCAATTTTTTCTAACTCTCTTAATATTTTTTCTTCTTCATCTGTTTCTATAATAATAGTTGAATTATCATTAGCTAATTTATTTTTTAAAATAATTTCAACTGCTTTTATAGCAAAATTTGATTCATATGGTGGGTCTATGTATATTATGTCAGCTTGTTGTTTTATTTTTGTTTTTAATAATTTTTCATAATCCAAATTATATAACTCCACCTTTTCTCTTAAATGCGTTTTTTCAATATTTTTATTTATTATATTCATGGCATCTTTTGATTTGTCACATAATATAACTTTTTTTGCTCCTCTACTTGCTGCCTCTAGGCCTATTGCTCCACTTCCTGAAAAGAGGTCTATAAATATTGAGTTTTGTATATCATTTTGTATTATATTAAATAATGATTCTTTTACTCTATCTAGTGTTGGTCTTGTTGTTTGTCCTTCTAGTGTATATAATTTTGTTCCTCTAGCTGTTCCACTTATTATTCTCATTTTGCTTTTTCTCCTATGTTATAATTTTATCGTTTTTTTTTTCAATGTCAATAGTATTAACACAATTGTAATATATATTTAATAGTTCTGTAATATTGTTCCAATTTTGTAATATTTTTCGTCAATATTTTTCTAAAATTTTCAATTGAATAATTATATTGATAACAATAAAAAATATAATTTTAAAAAAATGTAGGCAGGAATCCTGCCTACATTTTTAAATTTTTTATTTTGCGAACGATCTTGCAAAACAAGGTTGCTAAACCAATATCCGTTACTATCACCATTAAGAAAATAATAACTTCAATCGGATAAGGTAAATTGGCAACTTTTGGTGAAATTATCCGATCATACATAAGTAAAATTGGGGTCAAAATAATTATTGACCAAATAACAGTTGTTGAAAAAATGTTTTTAAAACTGTTCATTTTTTCTCCCCTCATTCTAAGTTCTTCTCTGCACTCATGTATTACAGCGATAAAAACTGCTACAGCGGACAAACTTACTCTTTCAGTTAATATTCCTACAAAATTCATAAGAAGAACGGATATCCAACACACCACTTCTCTTGTATCGTTTGCATTCCAAAAATTTTTCTTCATATTGTTTCCTCCAAAAATAATTTTTGTTTATAGTTTCATATATCTTTAAGCCTCTACACGAGGAATTATATTAATAAATATTTATTATACATTTTAATTATACACTAAATTATGTAAAATGTCAAAAAAAGCCTAACCTTATGGCTAAACTTCTTCTAATCTTCTTTATTTACATCTTTCAATAACTCCAATTGAGAAATTAATAAAGACTCCATTTTTGCTTTATATATATCGAATTGTTTTTTTACATCATCTAATTCTTTTTGTTTCATAATTATTTCATTATTTAATTCATCTACTTGTTTTTGGGCATTTACTTTAGCTTCATCTACTATTTGGTCAGCTTTTTGTTTTGCTACATTTTTTACTTCTTCTGCTGTTGATTGAGCCATTACTAATGTATTCTGTAAAGTTGACTCAATTGTTTTATATTGAACTAAACTATTATTTAATTCTTCAACTTTCGCTCTTAATTCGTTAACTTCTTTATAATTTTTTGAATAATCAGCTGTTAATTCATCCAAAAAATCATCAACTTCTTCTACATTATATCCATTTACCATTTGTTTTGCAAATCTTTTATTATCTATATCTAAAGGTGTAATCATTTTATCCTCCTACATTGTAAAAACTCAAATTAATTATTTACATTGTTATTTTTTAGCCATGAAACTGATAATTTACTTTTCATTTCTTCTCTAGCCATTTCATTTGTTATTTCATAGTTTGATGGTGCTACTAAAAAGATAGAATTTGATACTTTTTGAATATATCCATCTAATGCGTAAACTCCACCACTAATAAAATCAACAATTCTTCTAGCAACATCTTTGTTTACATATTCTAAATTAACAATTACAGACTTTTTTTCTTTTAAGAAACTACATATTTCATCTGATTGTTCAAATGTTGTTGGTTGAGAAATTACCATTTTTATAGCTTGTGATTGTGCTTGTGGCATACTTACAACTTTATTATTATTTTTTCTACCAAATAGTTTTTTGTTATCTTCTGTTTCTTCTTCCTCATTATTATCATAATCGTAGATGTTATCATCTTCATATTCTTCAGGTTCAGCTGAATCCATTCCAAATAAATCCCACACTTTGTTCATTAATGCTCCTGACATAAAAAAACCTCCTAAAACTTTTTTTACATATTATGCTAATAGTATCTACTTTTTTTTCTTTCTTGTCAATACTTTTTGCAAATGTAATAAAAGTTTAATATTTTTGTAATATTTTTGTAATATTTCTTTATTAATGCAATCATATATAATAAAATTCAATAATGATTGAATGTGATTGGAATAATATATTAATTTGCTTTGCTCAAATCCGGATTCAAAATAAGTTCATCATAAATAGAAATAGTTTTCATTGATTGAATATCAGTACTTGAAAATCCTAAATTTTTCAATTCATCCGTACTATAACTAGTCACAATAGAATATTTATCATTCTTTCTTTTAACATTAACAAGAATCTTATCCAAATACCCCGCTCTATTTCTAACAACATAGTTAAGACCATCGCTTTCAACAATAGCTTGATTTGGAACTTTTAAACCAGAACTATTCCACCAAATTAAATCAAAAGAAATCTTTCTATAATTTGCAAGTTCACTTATTTGCTTATTTATCTCTAAAATAATTAAAGTTTCCTCTTCATTTTCTTGTGATACATAGCTTATTTTTGCATCAATAACTTTACTATTAGACAATCTTATTTTAACCGAATCGCCAACATTAGCTTTTTTTGATTGTTCTGAACTTGTTATTGTTGCTATATAGCATTTTGAGCTATCTATAACTTTTCCACATTCATCATTTGTTGCTATCAATTGACCTGTTTTTAATTTTAAATTTTCCAAAAATTCTTTATTAATAGTTGAAAAATTATTTGGTGTTAAAGTTTCTTCCAATCCATCTACTTTATAAGAAACAATTCCACTTGATGGTGCTTTTATATATTCAGCACCTGAATTTAACTCATTTTCCAATTTTGCTCTTTGATTATATAACTGTTTTAAATAAGTTCCTGCAGCACTTGATTCACCAGATAATTTTGCTTTTTTACTTACTAAATCACTTATTTGTTTTTTATATTCTGTGATTTTTGACATATCTGATGTTTGGCTTAATAAAGCTATTTTTTCATCCAATTGATTTTCTAACAATTTTATATCAGAACTGAATATCCCAGTTTGTCCTTTTAATGATTCTTGTATTTTACTATCTAATTCCGATATCTGTTCTTTTAATTTATCTTCATTTTTACTGTAATATCTATAAATAGAATCACCTTTTGCTGTTTTTTCACCCTCATTTTTTATTCTTTCCATTCCATTTTTATAGTTATTACCTTTTACAACTTGTTCATCTCTTATAATATATCCTATATCTGTTTCTTCCAAATATAGAGTTCCATTTTCTACTGTTACTTTATCTGTGGGTTGCCTTACTAACAAATAAACAGCATATATTAAATATACTACAATTAAAACTAAAGCTATGTATATAATTATTTTTTTCTTATTGACTTTCTTTTTAATTTGATTGTTATTTTTATTTTCTTCTTCCAATACCTATTCCCTCCAAAATAATATTTATATTATTTTGTATATCATTTGTTCCTTCAAGCCATATAGTTTGCTTATTTTTTCTAAACCATGTTAACTGCCTTTTAGCATATCTTCTTGTTTCCATTTTTATTTTTTCTATCATTTCTTCTTTTGTATAAATTCCATTCAAATAATCTACAACTTCTTTATATCCTAGTCCTTGCATTGCAGTTGGAAATGTATCATATTTATTTAAAATATTTTTCACTTCTTCTATTAAACCCTGTTCAATCATTATATCAACTCTTTTATTTATTCTTTGATATAATTTTTCTCTTTCCCAATTTATTGCAAATACTTTATAATCGTATTCAACTGGCTTTTGTCTTGATTCAATTTCTTGCTGAGTTTTTGTTTTTCCTGTTGCTTTATATATTTCTAAAACTCTCATTATTCTTTTTTTATCATTTTTGCTTATTTTCTCCATTGCTTTTGGGTCTATTTCCATTGCCATATTATACAAACTTTCTAAACCCTTTTCATCTGCTATTTTTTCTAATTCTTGTCTATAATTTTCATCTAATTTTATATCATTATATTCTATTTCATATATCAAGCTGTCAACATATAAACCTGTTCCACCAACAATTATAGGTATTTTGCCTTTTTTTAGAATCTCTTTTATAGCTGTTTTGGCATCTTTTTTATATTGTGCAACACTGTATCTTTCATTTGGTGACACAAAATCTAAGAGGTAATGTTTAATTCCTTGCATTTCTTCAACTGTTGGTTTTGCTGTTCCTATGTTCATGTCTTTATATATTTGCATTGAATCAGCTGATATTATTTCACCATTTATTGTCTTTGCAAGTTCAATTGATAAAGCAGTTTTTCCAGATGCTGTAGGCCCACAGATTACAACAACTTTTGCTTTATTTTCCATAACATTACCTCCTATCTGTATTTTTTCATCATTTCTAAAATTCCATTTTGCATATTTCCTAAATATGATACTTCAAATATTGCAATAATTATAAATATAATAGCTAAAATTATCAAACTTCTTATAATTTTTTCTTTTTCTATTTCTTCATTATTTATTTGGTTAAACTTTTTAAATACATAAGGCAATATTATATATCCATTTACTATTGTAAATAGCATTACAAAAATTGTCTGTATTAATTTCATTGCGTCTTTATTTTGATAATCTATTCCTATTTTTGATATACTAAATATTACAAATGTTATTAGATATACAATTACTAATCCACCAACTATAATGGCAACTTTTGTTTTCTTTTCTATATCTCCTAGGCTATGCCATAACCATGATAATAAAACTAAAAGCAATATCAATATTATTATTAAAATTACTGTCATGTGTTACCTCTTTTCTATTTTCTGGCAAATTTTCTTTCTATATCATATTTACTCATTTTTATTGCTGTTGGTCTTCCATGTGGACAAGTAAATGGATTAGGTAATTCTAATAGCTTATCCATTAGATTTTCTACTTCTGCTTTATCTAATACCATATTTGCTTTTACTGCAGCTTTACATGCAACTGTTGCAATAAATTTTTCTTCTTTTTCTTGCTTTGCAGTTCTTGCAACTGTATTGATTTCATCTAGTGTTTCTAAAAATAGTTCTTTATTATCTAGATTTATGCATACTGTTGGTACACCTGTTAATTTTATTGTATTTTCTCCAAATTCTTCTAGACTAAATCCAGCTTTTTCAAACATGTCCATATTGTCTTTAGCTATTTCCATTTCTTTATGTGTTAATGTTATAATGTCTGGTAATAATAGCATTTGTGAGTCTTTTGATAATTCACTATAATAATTTTTCTTAACTTTTTCGTACATAATTCTTTCATGTGCTGCATGCTGATCTATTATGTACATTTCTTTATCCATTTCTATGATAATATATGTATTAAATGCTATTCCTATGAATTTATAAATTGGTTTTTGATATTCTTCACTTTGCTCAAATACTGATAAATTGTCTTTTATTAAATCTACTGTTGTATTTTGTTTTTCTTCTTTTTCTGTTTCTTCTCCATCTGTTGATATTCCTATTGGTTTTGTTCCAAATAATTTTTCATACATTGTATTAAAATCTACTGGATTTTCATCATCATATTTGATATTTTCTAGTTGTTTTATTTGTTCATTTATTTTTTCTAATTTTTCTTCTGGTTTGCTTTCACTATTTTCTTTGTTCTCAATATTATTTTCTTCCGGTTCACCCTCGATATTTTCTGTTTTATCCTCTTCTGTTTTTTCTATATTACTTTCATTTTGTTCTTCATTATTATTAATTTCTTGAACAGGATTTTCTTGAATATCATGTTCTAAATTTTCTTGAACCTGAGTATTCTCTTCTGGATTTTCAGTATTTACTATATTTTCACTTTCCTCTTTAAGACTTATTTTTTCGTCACTTTCTATATTATCAATTTTAGTTTCAGAACCTTCATCTTTAATATTTTCAGCATTAACAACCTCAGATTTATCATCTTCAATTTGTTTTTGTAAATCCTCTTTCATTTTTTTCAATTGTTCCAAAATATCTGCTGTATTTACAGGTCCACCTGTTCCAATATTAAAAGCTGAAAATACATTTTTTGTAGCATTTTTTTGTTCTTCTTGCACTACATTTGTTTTTATTTTACTTTCTTCATCATTATATTGTTCTATTCTTTTAGTTTCATTTTTTCTAAAATCAAACAATCCTTTTGAAGTCTCATTTTTTTGTTCATCAGCTTTATCTGTAGTCTTTTCAGTATTTGCAACCAATTCATTTTCTAATAAAGTATTTTTTATTGCATGATATATTGATTGAAATATTTTATTTTCCTCTTCAAATCTAACTTCCAATTTCGCAGGATGAACATTCACATCAACTTTTGCAGGATTCATATTAATATTTAATACCACAAATCCATATTTTCCAATAGGAATTAAACCTTTAAATGCTTGTTCTGTTGCAGCAGTCAATAATTTATCTTTTATATATCTTTTATTAACAAAAAATAATTGATTTGACCTGTTTGACCTTGCAATTTCAGGTTTTCCTATAACTCCTGTAATTTCTATATCCTCATATGTATAATCAACTGGTAAAATTCCTGTAGCAACATCTTTTCCATAAATGCTATAAATTACACTTTTCATATCACCATTGCCATTTGTTTGAATTACAGTTTTTCCTGTATTTATTAATTTTATTGCTATGTTAGGATTTACTAAAGCAATTCTTGTAATCACATCTTCAATGTAACCAGCCTCAGTATAGTCCTTTTTTAAGAATTTATATCTTACCGGTGTATTAAAAAATAGATTTTGGACTACTATAGTTGTACCTGTTTGGCATCCAATTTCTTGTTTGTCCAAAATGTTTCCTGCTTCAACTGTTATTTTATATCCTGTGTCTTGGCTTTCTGTTTTTGAAGTTAATTCTACATTTGCTATAGCTGCAATACTTGCTAAAGCTTCTCCTCTGAACCCCATTGAAGTTACTACATCTAAGTCTTCTGCTTTTCTTATTTTACTTGTAGCATGTCTTTCAAAAGCTATTTCTAAATCATCTGGTGCAATTCCTTTTCCATTATCTGATACTCTTATATATGAAATTCCGCCATTTCTTATTTCTACTGTAATGTTATTGGCTCCTGCATCAATTGAGTTTTCAACCATTTCTTTTATTACAGATGCTGGTCTTTCTATAACTTCTCCGGCTGCTATTTTATTTATAGTTAAGTCATCAAGTAAAACTATATTACCCATTTTCTTTCATTCCCTTCTTTGTTTTTGTTCAAAAGAGTATACTGTGAATAGTAACTATTTTTCATTTTCTTTTTTTACTATTTTTTCTAAATCTTCATCAAATTTTGTTGTGCAAACATATGTTGATAACATATAAACAAACAATACTGCAGGAATTGTAAATACTCCTATTGGCATTCTAGTAATTGCCATAATTGCAAGTAAAACTAACTGAGCCAACACAATAATTCCTATTGATAGTGCTAAAACCTTTAATGAATTTAATTTATAATATCTAATCGCCAAATATACTAAAATTATTACTGTAGCTATTACAAAAGAAACTATATAAGGTTTTATAACATCTCTACCTCTAATATGAGCATTTTCTTCAATTGTAATATTATCAGCTGATAATTCTGTTCCATATTTTTCATTAACTTTAGTGATTAAGTCACTTTTTTGTTCATCTGTAATATCTGTAGTTGTTATACTTACAGCATCTTTATATACTTCAATTTCTTGAATTAAAACTGGTTGCTTTCCAAAAACTTCATTTGTTATTGCTTTCATATCTTTTCTATCAAATTCTTTTCCCAAATTTAATTCAACTTTTTTACTATCTGCGTAATTTAAATCAAAAGCTAAACCTTTTGTAAATATAATTATTGTTCCAGCTATTAATATAATTGCTATTAAAACTGCTAATATCTTTGTACTTTTTTGTTTCATTCCTAATACCTCCTATTTGCTTTCCACTCTTACTTTTAATAGATATCTTGTTACTATTGCATTATATACAGCAATAATTACCAATCCCCAGAATGCTGTCATTCCAAAGCTACTCATAGGTACCCATTTTGCAAAACAAAATGCTATTACCATTACGCAAATTGGCACTATTCTATTGAAAAATTTTACATATGCTGATGCTGTTGATTTATTTACAATTTTTTCTGTTGTTTCTTTGCTTATTTCTTTAATATTTTTTAATATCATTTCTGTAAATATATAATTTAATAATAATATCATTGCAATTGCAAATATTGATTCTATTGATATTGTTACATTTGTATATCTTAATAATATTCCATATAATGCAGTTAAACCAATATAAGAAATTCCAGCTAATAAACCATTTACTTTATATTTAACTATTAAAACTATTAATCCAATTAATACAACTACTGCTATTGCTATAGCTACATATGCTAATTCTTTATTTGTTATATTTGACAATATATATTGATTTTTTTCTGTATCATATTTAACAGGCAATTTTCCACTGTCTAGTACAGTTGCTACATTTTGTGCCTGTGTTACATATCCATTTATTGTTTTTGTGTCTGTTGCTGCTTTTCCTACTGATAATTGTATTTTTCCTGTTGTTATTGCTTCATCAAAAGATGTTGACATTATTTCTTCATCATCAATTTTCATTGTTATTTTCTTTTCAGTTGATGTTGAATTTCCTGATGTTGTATTTGTTTCTTCTGTGTTAGTTGTATTTTCTGTATTTGTATTTTCAGATGTTGTGTTTTCTGCTGTGCTATTATCTCCTGTTGTATTTTCTGTTGTATTATTTTCTGATTTTACATATGTTTTGCTTATTTCTTCTAATTTATTTTTTCCATTTTTGTCAAATGATATTTCCAAATATACTGATGTTCCTGATGTTGTTGTATTATATAAAACACTTGATGATTTTACTGAACTGTTATCTAATAAAACTTCATTTGTTTCACTATCTAAAATTTCAAATTTTCCTACAGTTGTTAAATTTGAAACAATTGTATCTGTATTTGTATTTTCTGGTATTTGTACAATAATTTCACCATTTTGTTCATTTAGGCTTATTTTATATTCTCCAACACCTAATTTTTTTAATCTTTTTTCTATTACATTTTTTGCTGTTTTGTAATTTTCTTCTGTTTTTACATCATCACCATTTTCTGAATTTAGTGTTAATTTTAATGTTCTGCTACCATTTATGTCCATGGCATAAGAATAATCTTTCATTACATTTGATACTTGATTTTTATTTTGTTTATAGATTCCAAAAAATCCTATCATTGATACTAATACAATTAAGAATATAATTGTTAGTATTTTTACTGTTTTCATTACATTTTTACTTTTTTTACTTTCCTTTTTCATTTTTAATTCCTTTCCCTTTCTCTCGCTTCGCTCGTTCATCGTCATCCAAAATTTTTTCAAAATTTTGTCTGTCAAATCTTGTGTTTTTCGTTCATCGTCATCCAAAATTTTTTCAAAATTTTGTCTGCCAAATCTTGTTTTTTTGTTTATCGTCATTCAAATTTTTTATAATAATTTTGTATCATTTATTATTAATTCAAACCATATTTTTAAATATTTTGCAGCGTATTTGCACATCATTGTTCTTTCCATAAATATTTCAAAATAGTCTAATACTGGACATATTTTTGTATCTATTGTTAAATTTAATGTTATTTTTCTTTCTTTTTCATCCATGATTAAATCTGCATTTGTTACAGCATAATTTACTCTATCATGAATATCAAATGTTGATAAATTTTTGTTTACTACTCTATCTCTATGAACATCTGATTTATCTGCTAATATTAATGCTGCTGATATATCGCTTACTGCTGTTCCTGTATTTTCGTCATGATTTCCTATTGCCATCATTATTTCTGTTATTTCTTCTATTGGCATTCCCATTTCTCTTAAAATGTTATATGCAAGTATTGCTCCTGTATGTGCATGATCTACTCTGTTTACACAATTTCCTATATCATGCATATATCCTGCAATTCTTGTTAATTCTACCGTTCTTTCTGGATAGCCTAATTTTTCTAGTATATCTCCTGCTCTTTTTGATACTATTGATATGTGCCTGTGACCATGCTCTGTGTATCCTATTGCGTTTAGTTGTTTTTGTGCTCCTCTTATTAGAGCATCTAACTCTTTGTTTTCTTTAATATCTTTTAAAGTTATCATTTGTTCCCTCCTTTTGTCTTCCTAGATTTTATATTAATTTAGTAAAAATATCAACTGTTTTTTATGAATTTTTGATATTTATTTATAAAAATTTTACGGGCTGTGAATTGTAACATAAATACAAAAAAAACGACTATAAAATAGTCGTTATATTTGGAGCAGGTAACTTGAAAATACGCCCTTTCAAATTCTCTATTTCTGCTAAAATCCTCCTTACACCATCTGTAAATAATGCATTTAATAATGCATAACCCCTTAAAATAGAGTAATTTCAGGTCATAATTGTATCAATTTAGATATAGTATCTCATATTTAAACTTGTGTGTCAATTGGTTTAGTTGAATTTGATGCCATTTGCATACAATTTGCATAATGGTTTAGATGCATCAGTTATAGATGATGAATAGGTAGAGTCTGATAAAACAGACATCTCCCTATTCCTGAAAGGTACACTTAAATATACTTTAGAGTCCTTGCTGAAATAGAGCCATCTTAAAATTTCAGTAAATATGAAATAAATTACCTACTTAGTTTCCCCCTTAACTTAGGCAAAATAAGTGGAATAAATTTTGAATCTTCCTCAGTTGTTCCTTGAATACCTTTACTTTGCTTGGCATCTTTAGAAATTTTGATTAGTTTTATACTATTATATAGGAATATTATAATTACTATGTCCGCCCTGTCCAAAACAGAACACGAGCAAGGATTTTTGATTGTTCCTTGCTCGTAGTATAGTTATATTAGATTTGCTACTTTTAATTCTTCTTCGACTTTTTTCATTTCCTTAGATGTGAAATTTGTATCAGCTGAAACATATATATTTTCAGTTATAGTATAATCAGAATGTCCCATTATAGCTTGTAAGGCTTTTATATTCATTCCTTGTTCAGCACATCTAGTTGCAAATGTATGGCGAATTTGATGTGTTGAAACTGAACTTGTCTTATGTTTTATTGTTTTCTTACCTCTTTTAATTTCAGTATATATAACTCTGATTCCAGCATCCTTGGCAATCTTCTTAAAAGCACTATTTATAGTTGATGTACTTATAAATCCGTCCATCTGGCTTTGTGAAAAGATATCTGATATTCATATTCTTTCTAAATATTTCCTTTAGATGTTCTGTCATTGGAACATCTCGAATTCCTGCATAGGTCTTTGTTTTATTTGATATCATTGGTCTATCGTTTCGGTCTCTTGTTAATGTTCTTCTAACATGAATAACTCCATTCTTAAAGTCTATATTTGCTCTCTCTAATGCTAATACTTCTCCAATTCTCATACCTGTTTCAAATAGCACATAGAAGATGTCCTTGTATCTATAATCTTCTTTCTCCAGCTGTTCCATAAAATCCTTTTGTTCTTCTCTTGTTAGTGCATCGACTTCTTTATCTTCTCGTTTACTAGTAGTTCTATTTATAGCTCCCATTGCAAAATAGTTCTCTGTAATAAGATGGTCAATAGTAGCGATTTTATATACATTACTTAGATGTATATGAATTTTCTCTATATAAGAATTTGAGTAGATTTCTGCTAAGTCATTAAAGAAATTCTGTATATCCTGCCTTTTAGTTTTTTGAATAGGCATACTTCCTATATTTGCGTGTAATATTACATTTGCTGTATCTCTATCTCTTAGCTTCGTACTCTCTGCTCTTTTATAATCACGCTCTTTATTTTGGAGAATCTCCTCTAGTATCTCTCCAATGGTTTTATTATCTTTTTCTATATATCTATTTTCTTTGATTTCAACAAGTATCTTCCTTAGTTTGTCGCTGACTTCTTCTTTTGAATCTCCTGTAATAGATTTTCTCTTGCCATCTTTGACATATTGTCCAATCCATTTACCTGTTGTTGATAATTGATAAACAGTACCATCTCCACGCCTGTTCCTTTTCTTTGTACCTTTCATATTGTACCTCTCCTTTCATCTTCAATGATTTCACAAAGATATTTAGTTTTCCAGTTCAATCATTGTTATATTCATTTACGATTGCAAATGCATAAGTTGAAGCACAATTTCGACTAATTATTCAAATTTTTTTATACTTAGAGAGAGTAGGATTGCAGACAATTTTATGTTACTTTTTAGCTTCAAACACCTCAACCTCTCGTTTCTAATTCGTATATATATATGTAGACTTTTTATATTTGGGTCTATGAATCTGATGTTGGAGGTGATTACTTTTGAACTTAAAGTTTTATAAGAAAGGAGGATTTGCTTATGTCAAAGTTTTATACACCATCACAAGTTGTTGATAAGATTTTAGATTTTGGTATTGAATGTGATATAGAAGACATTTACTTTTTAATGCACAATGATGTATTACGTTCATTAGATGATTATCACATTACAGCTGAAAGTGTAAATCAATATTTAAAGACTCAGAATATTGTAAATTAGGAGGTACATTATGACTAAGAATCAACATTCAGATTCCAGTGAGCCAAAATTTTACAGAGCTGGTAAGTTCCAGCCGAAGCTCTGTGCCGATTGGCTCATTAAGAATTATCATATTGTCAGATTATCTGGTAATGAGTTACATTGGTATGACAAACGCTCTGGGCTATATGTCAATAATGACTATGGCGAGATTCAGAGTCTGATACTTAATTCACAGAAGAATGATTTGGGCGATTTCCATATAGGACAAGTTATGAATCGACTTCAATATACTGCTCCCATCATTAGAACTACTATGTCAGAAGATTTGATTGCTTTTAACAATGGTGTGTATAACCTACAAACTGGGCGATTATCTAAATTTGATGCAGATAAATTTATATTCACTTCCAAACTCAAAGTAGATTTTGTGAATCCATCTTCTGCTGATACTGATACCATTGCATTTATAGATAAGTTCTTCAATGATATTGCTATGGGCGATACAGAACTTATAACTCTACTATATGAAATCATTGGCTCCTGCTGTTATAGAAGTTCTGATTTGGAAATGTGTTTCATTTGTCATGGTAATGGAGGAAATGCTAAGTCAAGATTCTTCGACATCATTCAAGCATTGGTCGGCTCCAGTTGTTCAAATTTACGATTGCGTGATATTATGAATAACAGATTTGCTGTTTCTAACTTACAAAATATGACAGTTAACATTTCACATGATGAAGAACAAATGACAGTTAATGATATTGGATTGTTGAAGGCTTTAGTATCTGGCAATCCTATACAGGTTGATAAGAAGTATGAGATTAAGCAGATTCAATTTGCCCCATATACTACATTTTTAATAGGTACTAACAACTTGATTGACTTTAAAGATAGCTCTGATGGATTTCGCCGTAAATTCAGAATTGTTCCCTTTAGGAATAAATTTACTGGAACTAATCGTGATTTTAGGATTGCTCGTAAGTTGTGCTCTCGCCCAGTATTAGAAGTTATAGCTTATAGGGCTATGAAATGTTTTACAGAAGTTGTACATCGTGGGTATTTTACAGAACCTGCATCTGTTATTGCAGAAACTGATGATTATTTACTTGATACAATTCCACTTATGGAATTCGTGCAAGAGTTCCCAATAGATGATAGACCCGGACATAAGATTTCTACTGAGAGTTACTTTAACTTATATAAAGATGTTTATTGTAAAGAACATCAGCAAACTCCAATCACTACCGACTTAAGTAAATTTGGTGGTTATCTTCGTTCACATGGAATTAAGCACAGAAGAGTATTCATAGATTATTTTGGTAGGAAACTGCCTTTCTATATTACTGATAAATATTCTCCGAAACAGGACATCGACAAGCACTTTCAAAAGTACAGCTTTAATCAATTGGCATCTAAGGGCTTGGTTAAAGGTTGGGATTGGTATGAATCAGGTTGGTATGATAAAATCAAAGATTCTGCTGATTTATCATATTTTGGTTTGGATACTGATTTAGATAGTATTGTTATTTCTGATTTAATTGAACATAGAATGACTCCAGTTAGAATTGACAATGCGTTGCAAGTCAACTCCAGTTCTCCTGCTGATGATGATTTTGAAATTCCATTCTAACACATAACGGCTAGGCACTTGTTTGCTTAGCTGTTACTTGTATTGTGGCTGATTTGTGAATTTGCCATTAGATTTATTCTATTATGAAAGAATATAATATTTACTACGTCCGCCCTGTCCGATTTTGGTAGACTAGGCTTGTTCCTATTAACTCCTTTGGGTTAAGCTAGTAACTTGTAGATGGTCGGACTAAGGGCATAGGTTGGATTAGAGTCATATACGAATTTATATATATTAGTTTTATATTATTTATATTAAAGAAAAGTGACCAAACTTGTTCTCCTTATGAATTCTCGCATGATAAAATTTTTAAATTTTTTCATCTGTACTGGGTACGCAAATAAATTGAAAATAAGCCAATTTTACTGGCACCCCAACAAAGAAAAATGTACCCCATACTAAAAGTTCAAACAGATTTAAAATAAGTCCAATAAAATAGCAATACACAGCTATGGGAAGTGTAGCTGTGTATTATAGGGGTTATTGTCATTCCTTAGATGTCTAATGACAGATAATTTATAATTAGTCATTCACATTACTTTTAATTGCAGTTACTTTTTCTACATCATTTTCAAATTGTAAATATCTATAATCTAATGCTCCATTCTCAGTTTGAATTGTGAACGGCTCGAATTCTTTTATATTAGAAGATTTTGGAACTGCTATACATACCTTGATTGTTAGGTGGCTTGGTTTAGCTCCATGAAATCCAAATATTTTATACCATCTGTCGCCATGTTCTCCATTTAGTATATTTAGTAACATTGTTGCCTTAGCTGTTGCTTGGGTAAGTATAGAATCTAGTTCTTGGTCTTCTGACATAACTTCAATTATGGTTATCTTGCGTACTTTGGTTCTTGCAAGTATATTGATATATTCCATCTTCTTTTGATTCATCATTATAGGTATTGGGTAATATAATGTGCCATACTTAATTGGCTGAATTCCTGTCAGTATCTTATCATAGGAACTTGTCTTTGAGAATTCTGCAAGTAGCATTGCCTCTTGATTCTCCTTATTTGGTTTATTCTTCAATTTAAAGTCCTGCTTGAAGAATTCTAAGAACCTTTTAGCTTGTATGCTCTTTAGGTCTTCGTCCTTTAGCTGTATATCACATTTGAATTGTTCCATATTAGATTTATCTTGTGTTTCTGTTGATATAGTTGTCTTTTCTTTGTTTATGGCTATTGTTGCGATGTCTATACCTTTACATTTAGTTGTTATTGTTAGTAGGTCTGGTTGCTTAACTTCATTTAGATAGAATTGCAACGAATCATAATCTTTGGTTGCTTTCTTGAATTGCTCCAGTAGTTGCTTGTTCTCCAATAATAGATTAATTTGTTTATCATAATTGTTGAATAGAACTCCTGCTTGTGTTTCAATAATTTTCTGTGTACTTTCGATTGTATCTTTTAGTTGTTGCTCCTTGTCCTCCATACATCGAACACCTCCTTTCCATTCTATTTACATTTAATTGTAATATTAAGAATAGAAATGTTCCAGTTCTGCTCATTTTAGCTTATGGAGAAGTAGAGGCTTTGTGTATATTTCTTCCTGTGCTTAACTGCATCTTGTATTAGCTATTTGAAATCTATTTGTAGTTTCCCCTTAGAGATATATACGATTGATATATTATTGATTATTATATTTATATATAGAATAGTGGCGATTTGTCCTCTCTATGAATTCTCGCATCATAAGATTTTGGTTGGCTTAGGTACGCAAAAAAATCCAAAATAAGCCGATGAATACTTAAATTAAATATATAACAAACAAGCGTTTCGCTATTGTTTAAATCAGTTAAAATATGAGCAATAAAGTAGTAATCAATTTATAATTACAGATGCTACAATTAAAGTCATTGAGTAAATGGTCTCAATGACTTTAATATGATGTAGTAACATCAGTATTTCATTTATTATTTACGTATTTGCTTTTTATAATTTATGTCTTCATACTTCTTTAGAAATCCTACTACATTTAATTCTTCATTATGTTTCTCCAGTATTAGCACAATATTATCATAATAACTTCTTAGTGCTATTCTGTGGGCTTGAACATCTTTTAGATTATTAAATGTATGCCCATACATTCGATGCTTATTTCCATTCATATCTTCAAAATAAACTATTGTACGATATATTATATCATCTGTTTTTATATTGCTATCTCCTTCACATGAGAATTGTATTGATGATATTTTTCCCTCCATCGCACATATATTCCTGTTCTTGAATAAATTTGATTGTATTAGATCTTGTATTGCTCCTGCATCTGTTATTATATCTACCATATCTAACAATTCCATATATAAGTCATTATTTATTAATGCCCTTTGTATAGATGGTTTATTTATTTCAGTTTCTGAGCCATATATAACATATCTCTCCAGTAAACCATCTCTAGTATAGTCATCAAGTTTTACATCTTTTAATCTATTCATTACTTGTTCACAAGTTATAACAGAATCATTCTGCATCTTTTACACCTCCTTGAAGTTCATATAAATATTTTATTAACTGTTTAAGTTCTGCATAAGTTGAACATTTATATAAATTTCTTTCATACACTAAATCGAAGAAATGTAGCATTACTGAATTATCTTGTTCTCTGCCTAATTCTTTAGAATACTGAATAAATCGTGTTTTTAACTTATCAATTATATCGTATCTTTTTTCGTATTCTTTTACTAGAGTTATTATTTCAGTATTAGTTATTGTTTCTATAACTTGTTTATTATTTATAACTTTCATAACTCCATTGACTATATAATTTCTTGCTTTATCATTATTAGCATATTGCTTTATATTATCTTTAGCTAATTTAATGATATTGCCAGGTACATTGTCTATTGAAGAATTATCTTCATTCCATATAGTAGGTAATTCTTTTAAATGTCTCTTATACATATTTAAGTACCAATTACTATCTATATCGCTATAACCTTTCATAAAGCACCTTAATTTATAATAGTCATTACAATTCTCTGCTATGATAATTATATGGTCTTTATAAGGTTCTATAATTTTGTTTTTGTACTCTTCCATAGATTTTAATGAACCAAATGAACACCCTTTAATTTCATATAGTTTATTGCTGTATTTTTCTCTTAACTCAAAGTCCATATACTTATTGTCAGAAATAATAATATTTTGAATGCTACCCTCAAATATTCTTAGGTTGGGTTTTTGCCATACTCTATTTGATAGCATCTCTTTTACTACCTGTTTATCTGTTATTATGTCTATTTGGTAAAATAAGTCTTCATATAGATTGTGCTTTATTATCGTCATCTGTATTTTAGGATTGTTTAGTTCTTCTTCAAATGGTGAATTTAAATATTTTTCTAGCACATTGTATCCTAGCAATTGGTCAAATTTCAAATAATAGGCAGGATTTCTTCTCTTGATTTTTGGCATACTATTCATAATTTTATATTCTCCTTTTTAGTTTATCAGCATTTATATTTTACTTAGCTTAATTTAAGTATAGCACATTCTAAATTATTTGTCCTGCCGGATTGAATCCGAAATTTGCTTTTATACCTTAAGTTATATTTTCCTTTTCTATAGCTTGTCCTGTAAATGGGTCAATTCCAAATGTTTTTCTAAATAAATCTTCTGCCTCTTTATTCTTTCCACCATCCCTTAGATTATATATTTGCTGACGTATAATTCGAATGTAATTTTCAGTAGTATTGCCATATGGAACCTCAACTTCATAAGCAGTTTTATATTTAAAATATAAATTCTTCATATCTAATGTATTACTTTGTAATATAATATTAATTCCTGTTATTCTTTCATTTTTTGATAAATCCCAGCTAATTCCTGCTATATAATAATCTCCAACTTCATCTAAATTTGTAAATGGAGTAGACCTATAAATTTCCTCTTGTAATTCTTTTTCCTTACGTTCTAGTTCCTTTTCTGGAGTATGCTCAGCTTCATATGCCTTTCTTTCAATCTCACTCTTTTTATCTAAATATGCTTGACATATTGGAGCGTCTATTGCACGTCCTATAAAGTAACCTATTGCATATCCAATACTTCCCGGAAATATTATATTAAGGACAATTACTATAGCAATCTCAATTGTAGTCTTAGCACCATACGTGATAGTTCCTAAATATGTAGCTATAATTAATCCCATAATTCCAAATATAAACCTATAATATGCAAATGGCATATTTAGATTGTTTTCTTCATCATTCATAATAAACACCTCTTTGATAACTTAGGAGTTTAAACTAATTATAATATTATTTAGTTACACTCCTAACCTGCTATTTTGGTTTAACTTCCATCGTTCTAGCTCCAGGATACCTTGTTTCGATTACTTTTCTTGCGTCTGTACCATTTTCCGCTGAAACAGTTTCTTTTCTTTCGTGATTTTGCCAAAAGAATTGTACCTCAAATTGTTTCATCATTCCACCTCCTTTAATACATGTATAATTTTAAACATTAGAACCTATATTTAATTTGCTTATATTTCTAGTATAGCACATTCTAAATTATTTGTCCTTCCGGATTGAATCCGAAATTTGTTATACTATATTTCTAATATTTCTCCATCTTCAAGTATAGTTGCATTTTGAGTAAACTCTTTAATTTTATACTTGTCTTCTGTATGGATTGGGACTGCAACTTTTGGCTTAGCTATATCAAATAACATTTTGAAAGCATCATAATCAGCATGTCCTGATGTATGTAGATATATAACATCAATCCCTAACTCTTTCATTGTATCCATAAAATTTTTGTATTGTTCATCTTGTTCTAAGTACCCCAACCACATTGAATAAACTACACACGCATTGTTTAGAACCTTGCTTTTTTGCCTTAATTTTATTACATCTGATAATTCAGAAACTCTTATGTTCATAATAAAATCACCGATGTAATTTTCTGCCTGTCTTACTTATCTTCTCCTTAAATGGTTCTATATAAGGCTTATATTCATCAATATTCCTTTTCCTGTAATAATAGCTTGGTAAGAAACAATATATATCTTCTGCATTTGCTGGATTTGGTACACGATGGGGTAGAACAGAAAGTACATTTGCAAGTAGTATGTCTTGAACTACTGTCTTATTTGTCTTATTTCCTACTTTCGTCATTACAATTCCTGCTCTATCAATATTAGTAGTTGAACACAGAAGTAGCACTTGATTATATTTCTTAGTTTTCTCTATCATTTCTAAAGTTAAATCAGATTCAGTTTGATTCTTAATTTGTTTTCTATTAAATTGAGTTCCTTCTGTGACTAAAGCATCAACTTCTCCTATTTTTCTTAGTACTTTTTCAACTAATGCACCTTTAAAACCTGAATTTCTCCAATCTCCTGTATATAGTAATTTCTTTCCTTCTGCTTCCACAAGTATCATATAACTATCATACCAGCTATGGTCTGTTAAAAATGCTGTAATTTTTATATCTCCTATGAATATAGGTGTTTCTTCTTGAAAGTCTATGGTATCTCTTGTAAACTTTCCTTTTGTTTTAGAGAAACAGAATACACGCTCGATAATTTTTCTTGATAAGTTTGACATATATACAGGAATTTCTGGTAACACTTCATTTAAACGGGCGTAATGGTCTCCGATGTCCGATGACTGATAAAAACAGCATCGTATTGTGGTTCTCCACAAGTTAATCCATCTATATTAGGTAATCTAACAACATCATCTAAGTCTAATCCAAAATCTATTAGAATTTTTGTAGTTTTTGTCGAAATTTCTGTATATGCTCCTCCAATTTGATTTGTACCTTTCAAAATTTTTACTTGCATATTTTCTCCTTACTTGTTGCAGGTAATTGTATCTTAATTTAATCCTGCAATATCTTCTCTTAGTTTATTAACTTTTAAGAATTCTTCTATTGTTAGTATATCATGGTCGAACATAACATTTCCAGTCAAGTATGGACAGAATACTTTTACATTTATAGCAATCTTGTCATCTGATAATTGTAATGTATTGTTTATCTTCTCTAATTCTGCTAATAATTTACCTCTTTGTTCTATTGAAATATCTCCTATGAAGTAAATTAAATCTATGCTATCTGCACTAATATTGATTCCATTTTTTGCTGATTCTGATAATTCTATTAAACCTAATCTATATTTGCAATCTATAATAAACTTTGTTTCATTTATTAAATCCATTATAGAATCATCTGTCATATTGCTTACATCTATATAATGTTGATATACACCACTATCTTTGTCTATACTTTTGTCTCCATATTTTAATTCTATTATTGATAGATTTAGATTCTGGTAATCCTTTTGTCTTTTTCTGTGAACAGCAATTAAATCAAATCTAAAGTCTTTTGCCTTTTGATATTCAATATCTGTAATTGTATAATTACTGCTTATATCTCTGTTATTTTCCCATTCAATTATTTGTTGATATTGTCTTTCCATCTTAGGAATAGAAGCAAAGTATGCATTCATAATTTTCTTTCTTAATTGTATGGTTTCAACTAATAATTTACATTCTTCCGTAGATTTTATAACAATTGATGTAGCATTTACTTTTTCTTCACTATCATAATTAGAATCAAAGTAATCTACATATTGGTTTTGTTGCTCATTATAAGTTAGTTTGCTTATGCATCCGCCTCTGTAATAGATACTCAAATAATCTGCTCTAAATTCCAAAGCTAAAGTATCATCTTGCTTTAATTCAGTTAGCAATTCTGATAGCACACCTCCTCTTAAATCTTCCTCAAATTTCCTCAATAATGCTTGATTTATTCGTCCCATAATAACTCCTCCTTAATTTTAATCATTCTGTCAGTAGTATATCATATTTTGTCGAAATATGTAAATAGCACTGACTATATTTCCTAAAATTGTAAATAGTAATTACTAGTAGTGTCACTTACTAATTGATAGAATTTATATGAGAGGTGCTTATTATGGGAGATAATGATATTGCTAGAATTATTGGTAATAATATAAAGAAGATTCGTAATAAAGAGAAGATTTCACAGGAGCGTTTGGCTGAACTAATTGGAAAATCTGCTCATTTTATTAGTTTACTTGAACGTGGCGAAAGTGGGCTTTCAGTCGGAACTTTACTTGATATATGTAAAGCTCTTGATACAGATACTAATTCAATATTTGCTGGAACATTAGATACTAAATCTTATGCTGACAGCTTTTTAAATAAATCTTTTGAATCTTTTTCTGATTCAGATAAAGACATGGTCGCATATCTGATAAACTATATTAATTCTAAGAATTAAACTGATACAAGGAATACGACTTTTGGTATTCCTTGTATTTTTACATATATTAGTTTCTACATAACACTTCTATCATTAGTCTTGTACCAAGTATAAAGCCGTTCTACAAAGTATTCTTCCATTTCCTGTCCATCTGTTATTGATAGTAGATTTAGGATTTCTTCCAACTTCTTTTTTTGCTCATCATTTAATTGCTTGTCAAATTCATCTCTTACTTTATTAAAGTTTTTTAATAGTTCTTGATATTTAGGTGTACTACCTTTGTACATTTCTACCTGTTCATATAATTCTAATATTGCACTTGATTTCTCCATATTTTACTCCTTTCTATGCTACTCTTGTAATTCCACCATTTGAGCGTTCTATTTGGATTGTTCCAAATTCAGATGTTGTTGAATCATCTAAATTCATACAATATGCTAGAGGTAGTCCCTCAGCTAATTCTTTTCTGTCTCGTTCCCATTCTTCTATATGTGGGCTTACATATAATATGCTTAACATTCTGCCATAGGTTAGTGGTGTCAATATTGCATGGTACACAACAGAATTGTGCTTATCTTCAAACGATTTTATTGCATCTGACAATTCCTCACTATTGCTTACCCAATACAATATGCCTTGAAATACCTTGTTTTGATATTCAGAGTAGTATATAGTATTATCTTTTTCGTATTCTCGCACAATTGAATTCATTGTCTGAAACTCCTTGTGTAATATCTTTAGTCTCTCCAGTGCCTCCACCTTCTGTAATTGTTTTAAGTCTTCTGGCATTGCAGTTCCTCCTTTCATATAGATTTAGTTCTATTATGAATTCTTATATGTGCTAAATTTCCAGTTCTGGTTGTTTTTGAACATAATAAAAGACACCATTTAGATGCCTTTTACTATATTTCATATATAATTTTATTCCAATCTATAGATAGACCACATAATTTATAGATTTCAATATATGCTGATACCTTTACAAATTTTAAAACATCATATAACCATTTTGTATCTATAGTTTTATACCTTTTTGGATGGTCTGTCGGTATCGGCAATTGTAAATTATCAATATAATATCCTGTATGAGAATAATAATTTCTTAATGAGCGAATCTCTTCTTCTATTTCACTTTCATCTTGGCTTCCAAAGAAATGTTCTTTCAATGCTTGATTTTCTTTTAATATTTCTATTAAAAAAATTGGATTTTTTCCTTTACCTTTTCTTTCATTTTCTTTAAATCTTATATATTCTAAAGCCTTATAATATTCTAAAAATTGTATTTCTAAACTAGATTGCTTTGCATCAAATTCAAGAAACGGAAAAATAGCATTTTTTGATTCATTATTCATAATATATATGTTGCTAAGAAGATTTATAAAGATTTCTTTAGAATTTTTCTTGTCACAAATTAAAAAATTTCTATCTTTTACCTTTCTATCTTCAACATCTATTTTCATATCTCTACATAGATAACTATTCTTTTTAAAGTCCTTTATAAGTAAATTTTTATGTCTTCTTTTTAGAAATGTCATAAGATATATTACAGAATCCAATAAAAGAACATATTTATATGCTTCATCAAATACAATACCATTTTTAAATTTAAGTACAATATGACTATTATCCTTAATAATTCTTTCCTCACAACCACTATATTGATGTCTATATATAAAATCTTTATTCAAAAAAATTTGAATAATATTTCCATTATTTGTAGTTAATTCACCTATCTTTTCTTCTTTCTTCTTTTTGCCATTAATTTTTATATATTGAAGTGAATTATCTTTTAGTTTATACTTTGATTCTATTGAGTCATTAAAGAATATTCTCCTTATGCTATTATTGTAATAACAAAGTTCTCTTATTTTAGTTTGCATTTTAAAGTGATTTATTTGTTCATTTTCTTTTAAGAATCCCTGTTTTATAAAGTATAAATCAGACTTTATAATGCTACTAGAAATAGCTGAAAAGTTACTATTAGTAATATTTATTCTTAGTGCTGTAATGGCAGTTAGCTTATTATCAACTGCATATATAACTTCCGGCATTTCTTCGTAATCAAAGAGACCAAACTTACTAACACCATTTATTTTAAATTCTAATCCTTCATCATCAATGGTTATTGTTGAAAATATTTGCTTATCTGTATTACATTCCTTAAATGGTCTATCATCTATATATCCAAATTCATTTTTCATATCAAATTCCAACTTTCATTAATTGTTTAATGCTTTCATAATGTTTTCTGCAATCCTATTTATAACAGGAACTACAACACTATTTCCAGCTTGCTTATATAATTTGCTATCTGTCATATCAGTTGGCAACTGATAATCCTTTGGATATCCTTGTGCATAAAAGCATTCAATAGGTGTCAACTTCCTTATTCCATATTGTGTTTTAATCAGCGGTACATTGTGTCCACCTTCTCCCATATTAGCTGTTAAAGTTGGAACTAGATTATTTTTATTCTTCCTTACATATTTTCTTCTCCACTGATATACTGTTGAATCATCATCCATACTTTCTTCAAGTAATTCATAGATATTTCCTTTATATTTGCCCGGTGTATAATAGTATTTTTCATCTACCTTAGAATCATAGTTGAAAACTTTAAAAATATTCTTTTCTAAAGGAATAGGGTATGGCATTTGAAATCTATCATAATCTTCCTTTTCTCTGAATGCTACTATATATATTCTCTCTCTATTTTGAGGTATATTTCCATATTCACAAGCATTTAATACTTGATATCTAATCTTATCTTTATATCCCGCTTCTTCTAATCGTTCTATTATGGTTCTAAATGTTTTTCCATTATCATGTCCTACTAAATTCTTAACATTCTCTAGGAATATAACTCTTGGTTTTCTAACTTTGAAGATTCTTTCCATCTCGAAAAATAAATCTCCAGTGCGGTCATCTTCAAAACCTTTTCTATAACCTGCAACAGAGAATGAAGTACAAGGAAATCCTCCCACCATAATATCAAACTCTGGTATTTCATCTAGTTTTACATCGTGAATATCTCGACAGTCCACCTTGTGATTGAAATTCTTTTCATACGTTTCTACTGCATATTTATCAAATTCATTTGCATATGCAATTTCACAATTATTTGTTTGTAGAAACCCTAAATCTATTCCACCAACACCTGCAAATAGGCTACAAATCTTATACATATTTATTTCCTCCTTTGTCATTGCGGCGCGCCGCATTTTATATCTATAAAATACAGAGTATTTAACACTCTGCCTTTCATTATACTTTTTCAACTATCTTACCACGTCGTATATCAAATACTACAGTTGGCACTAGTTTCTTTGCATTTATTATTGCTTCTATTATTCTAATATGTGGGCGTTTACCAACTCTTTGATAATCTCCAACTGTTGCCGTCTTTGAAACTGGTAGCTTTTTTAATTCTTCTGAATTAACACCAGTATCATATACAAACAACATATTTAAATCTAAATCAAATCTTAGAAATACTAAATCGTCAAAGTCGCATTTAGGTCCAAAACTACTCAAATCATATTCATAATTACTTGTAGCTTTGAATTCTATCTTCTTTCCATCAGCAGATTTAGCATCTCCACCTGTGCTTTTATTCCATAGTAAATTCAAACAATAGCAACCCATAGGTTCACTAATTGCATCTGGCATATTTATTCCTCTTGATACCAAACTTTTTACGTATGTATTTAGGTCTTTCCATTTGAAGAATGCATCACACGTTTGTTGAATTCTTGGCTCATCAATCTTTATTAAATATTCATCGTTCATTTCTTCACCGTCAGAATGTTAATACTCTAGATGCATTATACATTATTTTGTAAAATAATTCCATACTTTAATGAAAGAAAATTAAAGTTTTTGTCAAAAATTAATTCTTATTTAAAAGATATGTCTTCCATAGTTTCATAGAAATACATTGATTCATTATCATAGTCGAAGTTCTTACAATATGTTGGTGGACATCCATTTAAAAGTTCCTTTGTTTCGTCTTCCCAATTACATTTATCTTTACTTACATATAACATGCTTAATTCTATACCTCTATTTGTTGATGGTCTATATATTGAATAATATATAATTGCATCATTATTTATCTCATATTCTTTTACAGCAGTTTCAAAGAAGTTGTCCCTACTAAGTTTATGTATATTCCAATTTTCTGTATTCCATGTATGTTCTGAGTAGTATTTAGTTCCATTCTCTAAGAATTCTCTTACTACATACTCTGGCAATCCATATTTAGATTGTAATATTTCCAGTCTCTTTAGTGCCTCCTGCCTTTGTAGTTGTTTTAATTCCTCTGTCATAGTTATTCCTCCATTCCATGACTACTATTATATATAGTTGATAATTATATTTCAAGTCCTATTAGGTACAAGTACCATAATAAAATTAAGAATTTGTTTATGCATTTTAATGCATTGATTAAATATCATGGATATAACTCGATGTAATGCTTCCATTAAACACAAAAATAGTACATTCCCCTAATGAGAGTGTACTATTTACAATGATTGTTATTCAGTTTTAACTATCGGACATAATAAAAGAACCCCTTACGGAGTTCTATTATGGAGCAGGTAGTGGGAATCGAACCCACGTCATCAGCTTGGAAGGCTGAGGTTCTACCATTGAACTACACCTGCAACTATGAAATTGTTATCAGTTATCCACAAATTATAAATAAATGTGGAGCAGGTAGTGGGAATCGAACCCACGTCATCAGCTTGGAAGGCTGAGGTTCTACCATTGAACTACACCTGCATTGTTCCTGACAGTTATAGATTATAAATGATTTTCTTATAACTGTCAAGACTTTTTTAAAATTTTTTTAAATTTTTTGTCACATGCAAAATTTTCATTGCCAATGCAACAACTTTTTT